>Ga0208794_1000058_pt1 | contig 144868 bp, 132 predicted proteins | sample 32_taG_FD_184106 | JGI IMG/M metagenome (GOLD analysis project Ga0208794, IMG submission 184106) | Marine viral communities from the Gulf of Mexico - 32_GoM_OMZ_CsCl metaG (SPAdes) (version 2) | ecosystem: Environmental > Aquatic > Marine > Oceanic | place: Atlantic Ocean: Gulf of Mexico... | reverse complement strand
CTGCTTCGGCTTCCTTCAGAATGCTGATGATCTGCTCGTCTGAAAATCGCTTCTTCATGTTCATCGTCCTCTGCTGTGATGAACATTACTAAGTTGAAAACGGTTAAGCCAGAGGGGAGCATGTCAGGCCGTGCAGTTGCTTTCGCGCGTGATCTACTGCCACTTCGGTTGAATAAGGCCCCCTTCCTTGAACCACATCCCATTAGCCACCAAGCCCTTAAACATCAGGCCCCAACTAGCCTCCCGCTACTTGGTTCATTGAGCCGCATCCGCCATACTCCGTCCCATTCCAACAATGCAGGACGCACAGATGGGAATGGTGATTGCGGTGGTGGCGGGACTGCTTATCGGCTTCGCGCTGGGTGAGGTAGCGGCCGCGTTGGGGTTGGCGGTTTTGGCGGGCTTGTTAGTAAAGTTTCAAGAGCTGAGCCGGCTGGTCGGCAGTCAGCAAAAGCAAATAGCCTTCCTGAACAAAAAGCTGATTGATGCCGAGGCAGAGGCTGTCTCAACGCCAGCGGCGCACGCTGAACCATCGGCACAACCCATTGCCGCCCAAGCCGCGCCAGCGCCCGACGTGACCAGTCAAACAGTCCTGCCGGACTCTGCGCCCAGCGTTGCCCCATACGTTAACGAGCCAACGGCCGCCGAGACACGATGGGTTGATCCTGAGGTTGCTGCCAGCACTTCCCGGCTGGGCACCGCTACCGCCTCCCCCCCTGCGCCCAGTACTGGCGATAAAATATTCGCACTGTGGGCAACGAGCGCCCTTGGCAAGCTGATTGCGCGCACCAATATGATTACCCGCGTCGGCATTGTGATTCTGTTTCTGGGCGTCTCCTTCCTGGTGCAGTACGCGTCAGAGAACGTCAGTGTGCCGATAGAACTGCGTTTCCTTGGCATCGCTGCAGCTGCGGTAGTGGTGTTCCTGCTGGGCTGGCGTTTGCGGTATAAGCACCGCGATTATGCGCTGTTGTTGCAAGGTGCAGCCGTGGGCACCTGGTATCTGGTGACCTTTGCCAGTATGAAGGTCTACCCGATTATGCCTCCCTCCTTTGGCTTCTTGCTGTTGGTGGGGTTGTCGGTGTTTGCTGCGTTGATGTCGGTGAAGCAGGACGCCAAGTCGCTGGCGGTGTTTGGTATTCTCGGCGGTTTTCTCGCGCCTGTTCTCGCATCTACCGGCGACGGCAGCCATGTGATGTTGTTCAGTTACTACGCCGTTCTCAATGCGGGTATTCTGGCCATCGTCTGGTTCAAGGCATGGCGAGCGCTCACGCTGATGGGGTTTATCTTTACCTTTATTATCGGCGTAGCCTGGGGTGTCATGCGTTATCAGGCTGACCTCTTCGCCAGCACCGAACCTTTCCTGCTGATGTTCATGCTGTTTTATGTGGCGGTGGTATTGATATTCGGACTGCGCAAACGCTGGCCCCCGCATCGGCTTATTGACGGCCCTATTTTGTTTGGTACACCAGCAATTGGTTTTGCCTTGCAAGCCTTGCTGGTAGAACAGTTTGAGTACGGCATGGCGTGGAGCGCACTCGGTTTCGGTCTGTTCTACCTCGGCATCACTGCGCTCTGGTGGAAGATGTTGACCGAGCGAGCACCCTTGTTGCGCGAGTCCCTGACTGCCATCGGCGTGGTGATGCTGACGCTGGCCGTCCCGTATGCGTTTGATCACAACGTCACTGCATTGGTGTGGGCGTTTCAGGGGGCTGCAGCCATCTGGCTGTCGGCTCGACAACAGAGCAACTGGGGCGGGCTCCTGGCGCTGGTAGTGCAAGTGGGCGCGGGTGTGTCATGGTTGCTGAGTACGCCTGCAGCGGGTGAGCAGTTGTTTATCAATGCGGGCTATGCCAGCAGTTGCGCTCTTGCCATGGTCGCGCTCTGGAGCGCATGGATCTTGCGCGCGCAGCCGGATAGCTACTGGGTGCGCTTGCTGCATCTACCGGTTCTGGGCTGGGGGTTGTTGTGGTGGTTTGCCGGTGGACTTTGGCAAATGGGGGCGCATCTGTCGCTCCAGCAAATGCTGCCAGCCGTGTTGTGTTTTGTATCGCTGAGTTTTATTGCCCTGCAATGGTTGCGCATGCGTTATCACTGGCAGGCGTTGGCCCCGGTGTTACTGGCTTTATTGCCGTTAGCGGTGGGCCTGATCCTGACCCATAGGTACTTTGGCTCGCATCCGTTCTCATCCTTTGGCTATATCGCCTGGCCACTGACGTTTGTCACGCTGTATTGGCTGTATAACCGGCGTGATTTTTTCAGCGGCGTGATCAGCAAGGCAGAAGAGCCGTGGCATCTGGTGAGCTATCTGACCATGACCGTTGTTGCGGTGCTGGAAGTGAATTGGCAGGTTCAGCAGCATACTGGCGCGGATAGCTGGCAACTGATTGGCGTGGGTTTGGTAATACTCACGGCTATTGGTGTGGCGCTAAAAACAAGGCTTTGGCCCGCACACCTGGACCCACTTTATCGCCACAACGCCGTGGCAATTCTGTTTGCCACGCTACTTTTAAGTACGCTGATCGGCTGTTTCATCCAGCCGGTAGTCGACCCTTTGCCTTACTGGCCCCTACTGAACCCGCTCGATCTTTGGCAGATTGGCGTGCTGGTCTGCGCCGGCTTGTGGTGGCGCCGTGTTCGTCACGCGCTGCCTTCGGCCATTCCTCCAGTAGCAGTTATGTGGCTATTGGCAGGGCTGGGCTTTATTTATCTGAACACCTTATTGCTGCGCACCGTGCACGCCTTTACCGGGGTCGAGTTCCATATCGAGCACATGCTGCGTGTTGACCTGGTGCAAACCTGTTTGTCGGTGCTCTGGACGCTGCTAGGGGTTGGTTTGCTGGTGGCGGCCAATCGGTTACTCAAACGAGACCTGTGGATGGTTGGCATGGCGCTGATAGCGATAGTGGTGGTCAAGCTCCTGCTGGTCGACCTGTCCAATAGCGGCACCATTGAGCGCATCGTGTCCTTTATCGTGGTTGGCCTCCTGTTGCTTGGTGTGGGGTATCTGGTGCCATTGCCGGAGAAGCCAGACGATATTGAAAACAGCCGTGGGCGGGCTACTGTTTGAGGTAATTGGGGTCAATTGAATTTTGGATAAAAGCTTTATGAGAACGGGGGTCAGATGAACTTTAACCAAAAGCTTTCTTCTGCCCCTCCCGTTTTCTGCTGGAGATAAATTTGATTGGAAGTACTAGAATGGACGTGAAGCAATTTAAGAAAAAAGCTATTATTTATCTAGGCTTTTTATGGTTTTCCCTTACGTTATGGCCGTTTTATCTTATTGGAGCGCACGAATATAACGGCGTGCCTATACAAGACCCGATGGTTGCTATTTTGCTTCTTTCTGGATTCACCATTTGCTGTATCGGCTACCTTTTACTATTCATTGATGCACACAAGACTTACGGTAAAAAAATCTTCCTAATAGGGCTGACTGTACCTTTTCCAGCAGTATTTACAACATTACTTTGCTTGTTCTTTGCCGCCCATTTGATGCGCATGACATGCTTTTATGTGGAAAACTATAGAACTTTTGTAAAACACAATAAAGCCCTAGATGAAAGTGAAAAATGGCAGATTTAGAGAGCACAGCAGGGGCCAGATGAGCCTTAACCATGACAATGAATATATTAAAATCAAGACTCGCCCAAGTATTTTTAATCGGTTCATTTATATATGTAGCGTATTCGCTGCATGCAATAAAATCCGCAAGCCGCGAAGGGCTGCATGACTTTATTCTTTTGGGTAATAATTCTCTCGTTACTATGGGGTCATTATACTTACCATACTCCAAGCTTCTCGCTTTTTCCAGTTTAGAGAAAAAAAGCTACATCGATTTTTACTTATATGACGTTTTTTACAGGGCTGAGGTATTAGAAGATCTTGGCTATACGTTAGCTGATAATTTAGGCGATCGAATAAATACAATACTAGAAATTGCCATTAATAATGGAGCAAATCCAAACCAATCTGATATGACAGGATGCTCTAGCCTGCATCGTGCGATATTTGAGAAAAATCGTTTAGCTTACGATAAATTAATTTCGGCTGGAGCAGACTTGGAACAACCGCCTGTTGATCCTAAAAATCTGGCTTACAGCGTTGATCCGAACCATCGTTGTCAGATGACTCCAAGAGAGATGGCAGAAAGAACTGGCTTTTCAAGCAATTGGTAAGGGGTCGGATGAACAGTGATTGAAAATCTTCATCGGATCCCAATTTGTCGATTAGCCTCCCCTGCCTCCAGGTCATTTAGCAAAGGGGGCACTTTGGACGGTTTTTGCAGAAACATTACGAGAAGCGCAGGAGTTACTGTTCACGGGTAAGTCGGATTGTCAGCAGGGCAAAAAGCAAGACCTGACCCTGATCACCCGCTAGACCCGACCCTGATCACCAGCTTTGACTTGCACTACTCTCGAGTAAGTCGGATAGTCAGCAGGGCAAAAAGCAAGACTAACCCTGATCGCTCTCTAATCAAATAAAAATCAAAAGGTGAGTCACATGGAAGTTCTCCTGGCGTTGGTTGCTATTGCGGTTATTACTTTTGCGTTCCTGGTGCTCAAGAAGCAGCCCAAGAAGGTTAATAAACCTTTGCGTGGCCGCGCCAGTCAAGCTGCGGCCAGTAAAACTCAGAACAGCTTCCAAGCCACTGCAATCGTTCCGGGGGAGAATGCCTGCCAGGCAGCACGGCGTTTACAGGGCACGTCTTTTTTAGTTAGAGAAGTCAACACGCCCAATTTACCCCTGGCAGAATGCACCCAAATGTCAGACTGCCAGTGTAAATATGACCATCAAGATGACCGTCGCAGTGACGACAACGATCGAAGGAGCTTTCATACACTACGAGAGGCGCTTTATCTCAATAGTGAAGAAATTGACAAGCGAGCCCAAAAGCGTGGACGCAGGGCTCCTGATTAAGTTTTAAGGAAATAAATGGGGACAGATGAAAATTAACACTTAACTTAGTGCCATTCTCATCTGACCTCAATTTTTCAAAGGCAAGACCTGACGCCGCTCATGGAGGTCGGAGGTCAAGTCTTAGCCCGGCTGCTGTGTGCTGCTTGCCTGCGCCGCCCGCAGCGCTTGCTTCAACTCGGTCTCGCACGTGATCAGCTGCTTTTCAGCCTCGACGCGCTGAAGTCGGCCCTCGTTGGCGATGCGCAGCGCGTCGTCGATGGTGGCGATAAGTGCGTCGTTAGCCTGCTTCACAGACTCGATGTCGACCACGCCGCGCTCGACCTGGGTGCGAATGACTTCACTGGAGGTTCGCAGCGCGTCGGCATTCGACGTCAGCAGCTCGTTGGTGAGGTCGGTCGCCTGCTTCAAGGTGGTGCCGGCTTCCATCGAGCGCGCGATGGTCACGGCCATGGCCAGCTGCTGGCGCCACAGCGGTATGGTGTTGGCCATGGTCGAGCCGATCTTGCTCACCAGGGCCTTGTCGTTCTCCTGCACCAGGCGGATGGACGGCAGGCTCTGCATGGTCACCTGACGGGTGAGTTTCAGGTCGTGGACGCGGCGTTCCAGATCGTCGCGCTTGGCGCGCAGATCACGCAGCGCCTGAGCCTGCAGCATTTCGCCGCTGCTCTCGGCGTCACGAGCCAGAGCCGGCAGGGTCTCTTCGTCAAGGCGGCGCAGCGCTTCCTCTCCGGCGGCGATGTACACCGCCAGCGTCTGGAAGTACGCCAGCGTTTTGTCATAGAGCCGGTCGAGCATGCCGATGTCCTTCATCAGCGCGCTGGTGTGGTCATCGAGGCGATTGCTGATGGCGTCGATGTGGCCGCGCACCTCTTCGTACTGCTGCAGGATGCGAGCAATGGGGCGGGCCCGGCCGAGCAGGCGCGCCAGAAAGCCGCGCTTGCGGTTCGGATCGAGTTCCTCCAACGGAAAGCCGCGCAAGGTCGTCACCATCTCGTTCAGCGCCTGCCCGGCCGGCCCGGTGTCCTTGTTGCGCACGCCCTCCAGCATTTCGTCGGCCACCGTGGTGACTTCGCCCTGGGCGGCAGTGCCGAAGAACAGGATGGAGTTGCTGTCATTGAGGTCGATCTCGGCCAGTGCACGCTCGATATTGGCAAGCTCGGTACCCGTCGCGGCTTGGTAGGTCGTGATCGCGGTATCGGGCAGCGGCAGCTCTACGCTTACACTGGAGCCGCTTGCGCTGGGCGTGGATTCGTTCATGTCATGACCTCCTCAGTTTATGCCTTCGCGCTTGAGCCGCGCGTTTAAAACCTCGATCTCGACATCCAGTGTGAGCACGTCGTTTTCCAGCAGCTTCTGGTGCTGCGCCTCGAAAGTCTGTTCCATGTCGACCAGCAGTTGCCGGAAGTTTTGCTCAAGCGGGCGACTGCGGATCTGGCGGTGAGTGCGCGCATACTCCACCGTAACCTTCTCGGCGCTGTCGAGGTACAGGTGCAGGAATCGCCGCGCCCGGGCGGCATCGCGCGGATCCCGCTCGATCTCCGCGAGGATTTGCTTGCCGATGCCGATGATCCGTTTCAAGCGCTCGACGAACTCCGGCACGGCAATGGAGCGAGCGGCAGCCTCGATGCCCTGCAGCCGCCCGTAGGCCTGCTTGAGTTGGACGATGACGGCGTCACGGTCTACCCCGGCAACCTCCGGCAGATCGATGCGCTTGCGCTTGGGGTCGCGGCCATAGAAGCAGAAGTAGCCCACCGCCGCCAGCGCAGCAAAAGCGCCGACGCCGGCCAGACCGTGCCCCCCGGCGGCAGCCGCGAGACCGGTGCCGAGCGCGGTGAGGATCGCGCTCACGGTCTTCAGGGGCACTGTCGGCGGATCGAGCTGTTGTCCGAGAAAGAAGCGCGCCTGAGCGACCAGACCTCGCCAGGTGAGCACACCGGCGCCGAAGAATGCAAAGATGGCTCCGCTGATAGCGGCGAGCCGACCGACATCGCCGCCGATGAGAGCCACAAAGAAAGCGATCAAAAGTGGAAACGGCAGCAGGAACAGAGCCGCCGATTTCAACACCGGCACCCAGGCCCGACTCTGGCGTAGCAATTCTTTCATGGCTTGGTCAGTCTTCCGTGAATTCCAGAACCGCCGGTAGCGACGGCAGCTCGGCCCCATGGAACACCGCCTGGCAGCTCGCCACGGTGATGGTAGCCGTCAGCAGAAGCAGTCCGAGGACGCGGAGCGGAAATCGAGCCATTGATGCCTCTGATGATGTGTATGGGAAAGTGTTTAAGAAGATCTACAGGAAGCAAAGAAGTTATCTTCAAACCAGGGGGCTGTCCAGTTGCGTGACAAGCCACCCGCGCATCAGTCCCACGTGTTCAACAATCGCAAAAGCGCCCGATAGCCTCTCAATTTCTGTCCTTGGTAACAGGGCTCAGACGGTAATGACTGAAGAACGGCGCCGTACCCACAAAAAAAGGCGGCCCCCGTCAGGGAACCGCCTTTTTTAGAACATCAGCGCCAGAACGCCGCGTCAAGCTATCTTAGATAGCCTGAATGTTCTCTGCCTGAAGGCCTTTCTGGCCTTGAGTCACGTTAAAGCTAACACTTTGGCCTTCGTTCAGGGTTTTGAAACCTGAGCCGACGATGGCGCTGAAGTGAGCAAAAACGTCTGCTCCAGACTCTTGCTCAATAAAACCGAAACCTTTTGCTTCGTTGAACCACTTAACCGTACCAGTAACTGCTGACATTATCGTACCTACAAATATATTATTGATGATCCAGTTGGACCGATGTTGCCGGAAAGATTCTATTACTAAAAGACGGGACGATTACATGCTGCGGAGTTGCTAACTACTGGCAGGGATCGAACGGTTTTACAATATAAATCAAAACTTTCTAACGAAACTAAGCCTACAGCACATACCGTTTATGTCAATGTTTATATTTCAGGATAGACATAACCTGGGCAAGGATGCAGCCTGAAGCTGCCTAATCAGGTACGCTTGGCACCAGCGCTCCGCCGCCGCCAAGGACTCCCCAATGCAAACGACTGAACTGGCTCCTAAACGCGAAATTTTCGGCTGGGGAATGTTCGACTTCGCCAACCAGGGTTATACCCTGCTGATCATTACCGTGATCTACGGCGACCTCTTTACCCGTGTCATTGTCGGCGATGCGCCGGACTACCGCCTGGGCAATCTGTTCTGGAGCCTGGCTCTGGCCGCCAGCTATCTGATGGTGGTGGTCGCCAACCCGCTCTGCGGCGCGATCATGGATTACTCGGCCAGTCGCAAGCGCTTTCTCTTTGCCAGCTACCTGCTCACGGTATTTACCACCGCCCTGCTCTATTTCGTCGAACCTGGCTGGATTGCAGTAGCAATGCTGCTGATCCTGCTGTCGAACTTCGCCTATTCAATGGGCGAAGGTTTCATTTCCAGCTTTCTGACGGACCTTGGCCCACGCAAGGCACTGGGCTGGATCTCCGGCCTGGGCTGGGGTATGGGTTATATAGGCGGCTTGATCGCCACCGCTTTCACCTTGTTCTTTCTTGGCGACGTGTCTCTTGAAAACTACAACACCATTCGCTGGGTCGGCCCTTTTGCCGGAATCTTTTTCCTGCTGGCGGCTATCCCGACCTTTCTCTGGGTACGCGAGCGAGGAACAGCGCAGAAGCTTCCGCCTGGCCAAGGTCTGATGGCTGTGGGCGTGGCCCGCATCAAGCGCACCCTGGCAGAGATTCAGCAGTTTCGCGACCTGCACACCTTGCTGATATCGATCTTTTTCGCCATGGCCGGCATCTACATCATCATCGCCTTCTCCTTCATCTACGGCGCCCAGGTTATCGGTTGGGACGAAGCGGTACGCAATTACATGTTCGTGACCGTACAGATCACTGCGGCCATTGGTGCTATCGGCTTTGGTTTCATCCAAAGCCGCATAGGTGCACGCACCACCTACATCATCTCGCTGCTGCTCTGGCTGTTGGCCATTGTGGCGATCTGGCAGACACCCGCCTTCACCGCCCTGCTCGGCCGATGGCTGGGTGTGGACTGGCAGGCGCAGTACGTGTTCCTGTTCGCCGGCGTTCTGGCGGGCACCAGCCTGGGCTCCTCCCAATCTGCCGGGCGCGCCCTGGTTGGCGTGCTGACGCCCAATGGCAAATCAGCCGAGTTTTTCGGTTTCTGGGGTATGTCGTCGAAACTGGCGGCGGTATTCGGCATCGTCGGGCTCGGGTTGATTCAATGGGCCTTTGGTCTGGCCGACGCCATTCTGTTCTGCCTGGTGCTGTTCGTGATTGCGATCATCTGTGTATTGCCGGTCAATGAAAGCCGGGGTACGCAGGTAGCGGACAACTGGCGCGAGGATGCGCCGAGCAATTAAGCTATTGCAACGGTATTGAGGTCAACGGAAACAAATTCAGGAGATAAAAACCATGTCCGTTTATATAATTGCCCGATTCAAAATTCATGATCGTAGCGAGTACGATCAATATGAAGCCGGCTTCGCAGAGGTCTTCAAGAAATTCGATGGCAAGTTGTTGAGTGTCGATGAAGATCCGACGGTATTGATGGGCGAATGGGATGATACTCGGTCGGTTATTATTGAGTTCCCTTCGAAAAAGTCGGCTTTAGCCTGGATGACATCTGCTGAATATCAAACCATATCGAAACACCGTAATGCGGGAAGTACAGCGAACTCCATATTAGTGAAGGGATTGGAATAATCAGTCACTGGGGTCAGATAAGCTTTTAGCGGAATCTTCATCTGCCCCAATCACCCAACGCACTCGCCCGGCAGGCGTCCCAGGCCCCATCGTGAAACTCAGCAAACGCCTCAAACAAATCAGATCCATGGTCCCGCACGGTTATACCCACATATGGGACTGCTGCTGTGATCATGGCCTGCTCGGCGCAGCGCTGCTCTCCGATCAGGCAGCACCGCACATCCACTTCGTCGACGTGCTGCCCGGGCTGATCAATAAGTTGAACGAGAAACTCCAGCGCTTTTATCCGGTAGCAGATAACAGCTGGCATACCCACTGCTTGGACACTGCGGCATTGCCGCTGGAGCACTATCCCGGCAAGCACCTGATCATCATTGCTGGTGTGGGCGGAGAGCTTATAACGCGCTTTGTTCAGGAGATTCATCGCACGCATCCCGGCGCCCAGCTCGATTTCCTGCTCTGCCCGGTCCACCAGGAATACCATCTGCGCCAGCAGTTAATTGCTCTGGATTTCAGGCTAAAAGAGGAAGTGCTGCTGAGCGACAACCAACGTTTTTATGAGGTCTTGCTCGTATCGGCACAGCAGAAAGGCAATGCCGAATGGCGTAAGGTCAGCCCCGTGGGCGATAAGATCTGGCAGGCAGACACCCCCGCGCAGGAGAGCATTGCAAGGGGTTACCTGCACAAGACGTTGAAGCACTACCAGAACAGCCAAAAGGGCGATGCAGACAATGCGCGAGAGGCTGTGGATGCTTATCGCTCTGTCACGATTAGGAAATCTTAGTGATCGATCACGACAAGCTTCAGTCCCTGGTCAAACAGCTCTATGCGACCGTGAAAGAGTTGGAGGCTATGTTCCCCGGCAGGCACTTCACGCCTGATGGTCATATGGTGGGTAGTCTGGGCGAGTGTCTGGTGGCCGATGCTTATTGCTTGCAGCTCAGAGCGGCTTCAAACAAGGGCTATGACGCGGTCACCGAGGATGGTCGGCAAGTGGAGATCAAGGCAACGCAGGGCAAGGCAGTTGCATTCCGGAGCCTGCCGGAACATGCCATCATCATTCGGATTCTGCCCGACGGTACATTCGAAGAGATCTATAACGGGCCAGGGGCAAGAGTCTGGGCGCAATTTGAAGGCAAACGCTTGCCTAGCAATGGACAGTTTCAGGTGTCACTGACAGTTCTGCGCCGGCTTAATCAGTTGGTGGTCGAAGCAGACCGCGTACCACGCGTTACCAAGCCGGGCGAGCCGGATTACTTTCAATGACCTGCCAGATTCCACGCCGCTCGCTAGGGGTGAATACCAAACCGTTTCAAACGTGATGCCAGCGTGGTCGGCTTGACGCCCAGCAACGCAGCGGCGCCATCCTTGCCAAAGATCTTGCCATCGCAGGCGGCCAGTGCGGCGATGAGATTGTCTTTTTCCAGTGTGCGCAGCTGCGCCTCGGTAAGAATGCCACTGGCCTGCGGCGTACCGGCTTCGGAGGGCCCTATCGTCGCAGCCTGGCCAACCGGCATATCGAGCAGCAGATCCTGCCCTTTGCTGGTGATCAATGCGCGCTCGATGATGTTCTGCAGTTCGCGGATATTGCCCGGCCAATTGTAGCTTTGCATGCGTTCTACATCCGTCTTGCGCAACCGCGCCGGTGGCCGGCCAAGGCGCGAGCAGATCTGTTTGACGAAGTGACTGGCCAGCAGCGGTATGTCCTCCGGACGCTCACGCAATGCGGGTGACAGGATCGGGAAGACATTGAGGCGAAAGTACAGGTCCTCGCGGAAGCGCTTGGCCTTGACCTCCGCGAGGAGGTCGCGGTTGGTGGCGGTGATGATGCGTACATCGACCTTGCGCGTGCGCTCCTCGCCAACCCGCTCGAACTGACCCTCCTGCAGCACGCGCAGCAACTTGCTCTGCAGCTCAAGGGGGATTTCTCCAATCTCGTCGAGAAACAACGTGCCGCCATCGGCGAGCTCGAAGCGGCCGACCCGGTCGCGCATGGCGCCGGTAAAGGCGCCTCTGACGTGTCCAAAGAACTCGCTCTCGAACAACTCGGCGGGGATGGCAGCACAGTTGACGCGGATCAGCGGGTTATCACTACGGCGGCTGGATTGGTGGATTGCCCGGGCGATCAGCTCCTTGCCGGTGCCCGATTCACCGTGGATCAGCACACTGGCATCGGTGGGTCCGACCACATCAATCTGTTTGACGATGGTCAGTATGGGTTCGCTCTGCCCGACGATTTCGCGGTAATGATGCTCGATCAGAATCTCTTCCTGCAGGTAGGCATTCTGCTGTTCGAGCCGCTGCTTCAGTTCACGCAGTTCTTCCATGGCACTCTGCAGGCGCTGCTGGGTCATCTGCCGTTCGGTAATGTCACGGAACACCACCACCGACCCAATAATCGAGCCACCCGAAATCACCGGCGTACTGGTGAACTCCACCGGGAACATGCTGCCATCGCGGCGCCAGAACACTTCCTGTTGTCCCTCATGTACCAGACCATCATGCACCGCTTTGTAGATCGGACAATCCTCCACCGGGTAATGACTGCCATCGGCATGGCTGTGGTGATGAATCCGGTGGATGTTCTTGCCAATCATTTGATCGACTTCCCAGCCGAGCATTCTGGCTGCGGCCGGATTCACGTAGGTCGCCAAACCGTCACTATTGATACTGTAAATGCCATCACCCACTGCGCTGAGCAGCAGCTGGTTTTCGCGTTCGCTCTCCTGGAACAGCGTCAGTATGTTCTGCCACTCGATCAGCCCGCCGCGCATGGTGCGCGCAACGTTGGCCTGGTTCTGGCGGTAGCGCTCTTCATCCCGTTCGCGCAGGACCAGTATCAGGTAGACCACACCCTTTAGCTTGAGTGTCGAGGCAGACAGTTCAAGCTCGATCCGCTCTCCGTCCCTGCGCGCGCAGGTCAAGGAATCTGTCCAGCCCGTACCTTCTTCCAGAACTCCCTGAGTGAAGACGATCAGCTCCGGTAGCGCATGACCAAACAGCTTGGTAACGGTGAGTTCGAGAATTTCATGTCGTGGATAACCCAGCAACTTGCAGGCCGCAATATTGATATCGACGAAACGGTTACCCACGGGATCAAACTGTACGATGCCTGCATTGCAATGCTCGAACACCAGATGCCGCGAAGGGTAGGCCATGCCGGACCAACCGGATAAGTAATCGACATCTTCCAGGCTCATGACTACGACCTTTCGTGGTTATTGCTACGCGATCTCGTAGTTATACGACATATCGTAGGCAGGCAAAAGGGTCAGTTTTGCTCTTGAAAACGCTATCAGAGCATTAATTCGTTTAAAGTCAGTAGTTTGCGAAACAACATGCAACTCTGGCACAGCCGTTGCTCTGGTCAGGTTAACCGCAGTCACTCACTGCGTTGTTAACCCAACCGGAGAATCAGAATGCCTACAGTCGAAACGCCCCACTACAAAGACGGTGACTTTCTCGTCAACTACGAAGAAAAGGTTTTCGAGGACGTCAAAGCCGAGCCCGGCGAGAAAGCCCTGCTGACCTTCCACACCATTGCCTTTGAAGGCTCCATCGGCCTGGTCAACATGCTGCAGGCCAAGCGCTTGTTACGCAAAGGCTTCGAAACCAAGGTTCTTCTATACGGTCCAGGCGTACAGCTGGGCGTGCAGCGCGGATTCCCGACACTGGGCGCCGAGGCTTTCCCGGGCCACCTGGCAGTCAACAATCAGATCAAGGCATTCATGGAAGAAGGCGGCGAAGTCTATGCCTGCCGTTTTGCCTTGCAAGCCCTGTATGGCCAGACCGAAAAGGCCCTGATCGAAGGCATCCGTCCGATCAACCCGCTGGACGTTATGGACCTGCGTCTGCTGATGCGTCGTGAGGGCGCCCTGATCATCGATACCTGGACTGCCTGAACCCATTCCCTCCCTTCGTCGGGAGGGAGTTTCGCTCCTTCCGTCTCTCCACTTGAGGATCCGGTATGACAATCATCAAAGCCGCCGCCGTCCAGCTCAGCCCTGTGCTCTACAGCCGTGAGGGCACCGTGGACAAGGTCTGCCGGACCATAGCCGAGCTGGGCCGGGAGGGGGTTGAGTTTGCGGTCTTTCCGGAGACCGTGGTGCCCTATTACCCATATTTTTCCTACGTGCAGCCTCCCTTCAAGATGGGCAAGGAGCACCTCAGACTACTTAACGAGTCCGTAGTGGTGCCTTCGGCCACTACGGCGGCTATCGGTGAAGCCTGCCGCCGCGCCGGCATGGTGGTGAGTATCGGCGTCAACGAACGCGACGGCGGCACCCTCTATAACACTCAATTGCTGTTCGATGCCGACGGCACCCTGCTACAACACAGACGCAAGATAACCCCTACCTACCATGAGCGGATGATCTGGGGCCAGGGCGATGGCTCGGGTCTGCGGGCAGTGGACAGCCAGGTCGGTCGCATCGGTTCACTGGCCTGCTGGGAGCATTACAACCCGCTGGCGCGCTACGCCCTGATGGCCGATGGCGAACAGATCCATGCTGCGATGTTTCCCGGCTCGCTGGTCGGCCCTATTTTCGCCGAGCAGATGGAAGTAACCATCCGCCACCACGCATTGGAATCAGGCTGCTTTGTGGTCAACGCCACATCCTGGCTGAGCCCCGAGCAGCAGCAACAGATCATGGCCGACACCGGCTGTGAGCTGGCGCAGATCAGCGATGGTTGCTTCAGCGCGATCGTCAGCCCCGAGGGCAAATTACTCGGTGAGCCACTGCGCAGCGGCGAAGGTGCGGTGATCGCCGATCTGGATCTGACACTGATCGACAAACGCAAACGCATGATGGATTCGGTCGGGCATTACAGCCGCCCTGAATTGCTCAGCCTGCTGATCGATCGGCGACCGGCCCCGCATCTGCATGAGCGCAATGCCGACGCCGAGAACCGCAGCCCGATGATGACCGAGGAGCCTGACTATGCAAGCCTCTGAACATGCCCCCAAACAGCTTATCGTGACCGACCTGCTCAGTGAGCTGCAGTGCCATGGCGTGCGCTGGCAGGATGCTACCGGGCTATCGCGCCAGGGCGGTGCAGGTCCGTCGGATCACAAGGCGCTGACCGTCGGTGAACACACCTCGATGGTCCCGATTCTGAATCGCGCCTCGCTGGACTCACCTTATCTGGCACGGCCATCAGCCAATGGCGGCGGCGCAGACATTCTGCGCGATGGCCGCTTGGTCGGTCAGGTCAGCATGCCCGGCGTACCCAACTTCTATGCACTGTCCACCGCAGACGGCACGCCCTACTGGAAGATCGCCACCCTGCACAGCAAGGATGTACTGGCGACCACCATATTGCAGCACTGCATCCGCATGAACGACGCGGCCAGCGCCTGCCAGTTCTGCGCCATCAACCAGTCCCTTAAGGGCGACAGGACCATCGCCCGCAAACGCCCGGCACAACTGGCAGAAGTCGCCAAAGCCGCGGTCGAACTGGACGGGGTAAAACACATGGTGATGACGACTGGCACCCCGCAAACGTCCGATCGCGGCGCAGCCATTCTCTGTGAATCGGCAGCCGCTGTGACCGCAGCGGTCGACCTGCCGATCCAGGCCCAATGCGAGCCACCGGACGATGACCGCTGGTTCCAGCGTCTCAAGGACAGCGGCGTGGTGTCACTCGGAATGCACCTGGAGGCCGTCAGTGACCCGGTGCGTGCGCGCATCATGCCGGGCAAGGCAGAAGTGCCGCTCACACGATACTTCTCCGCCTTCAAGGCAGCCGTCGAGGTGTTTGGCCGCGGCCAGGTCAGCACCTACATTCTCGCAGGGCTGGGGGATTCGGAGGAGGCAATCGTCGAAATGAGCGAGCTACTCGCGGCCATGGGTGTGTATCCCTTCGTGGTGCCCTTCGTGCCGATTGATGGCACACCGCTGGCCAATCACCCCAAACCGAACAACGACATGATGCAGCGCCTGTACCCACAGATCGGTGCCAGCCTGCAGCGCCACGGTTTGCATTCAGATGACATCAAGGCCGGCTGCGCCAAGTGTGGCGCGTGCTCGGCGCTGAAACGACACGAGTGAGGATCTGAGCATGGCCGAGCATCCCTTTGCATTGACCGAAGACAGCTTCCCGGATTTTCGGGCCGACGATGTACTGGTCAAGCCTGCCAGTGAAGCCTGGGAGAAAGCAGAGTACTTTGCGCTGCGCCGCAGGGTGTTTTCCGAGGAGCAGCAATTACTGCCCCAGGACAAGGATGAGCACGACTTTCAGGCCATTCCCATAGTTGCATTGGCCTGCCAGTGCGGGATGCCCAATGCGGTGGTCGGTGCGGTGCGCATCTACCAGCCGCAACCGGGTCTCTGGTATGGCGGCAGGCTCTGTGTCGCCGCCGAGTACCGACGCCACGGCATGATCGGCACCGCCCTGATCAACGAGGCGGTATCTCGCGCCAGGGACATCGGCTGCGAGCGCTTTCTGGCCACCGTGCAGCTGTGCAATGAGGACTACTTTCAGCGCCTGCACTGGCGCACCCTTGAGCACATTGAGCTATTAGACCAAATCCATGCGGTGATGCAGGTCGACCTGGAGCACTACCCCTTTATGCCGCGGGAAATTTCGCTGCTGCCTCTGCGGGCCCGCCGTCATGGGTAAGCCGCAGCAGACCCCTACCCAGCCCAGCCTGGATGCCCTTCTAGAGCTACTGCGTGACACCCCGGCCATGCGCTCCAAGGTTTCAATTCAGGGCCCGGCCGCTGCGCTGGACCGATCCCGACCGCTGGACCGGGATACCCTCTATGCCCTGCCGGGCGATGATACCGCTGCCATCCGCTGCGGTGATCATTACCAGTTGCTGGCAATAGAGGGCATGATTCCGCGCTTTGTAGAGCAAGCACCCTGGTTCGCTGGTTGGTCAGCTGTCATGGCCAATGTCAGCGACATAGCCGCCATGGGCGGACGCGCCACTGCCGTGGTCAACGCATACTGGCATCACGATCCGGCATGCGCAGACCAGGTTCTCGCCGGCATTCGCGACGCCTGCCGGGCTTACGGCCTGGTGCTGGCCGGCGGTCATACCAGTCAGGCACCCGGCAACCCCGCGGCGCTGGCCGTGGCCATTACCGGAATGGCCACCCGCCTGCTATCCACATTACATGTGGCACCCGGACAGATCCTGGCACTGGCGGTCGACCTGAACGGCCAATGGCACGCCGACACACCCTATTGGAAAGCCTTCGAGCAGGTGCCTGGCGAACTGCTGCGCAGCAAGCTGGAGGTGCTGCCGACACTGGCCGAAGCCGGCCTGCTCCAGGCCGCCAAGGACATCAGCAATGCCGGGGTTCTCGGCACGCTGTTGATGCTCCTGGAACCCACCGGCTGCGGCGCGGAGATCGACCTGGATCGGCTACCGCGTCCGGCTGACGGCGACCTGCTGCGCTGGCTGCAGGCCTTCCCCAGTTTCGGCTTTCTACTCAGCCTGAACCCCGAAGATTGGGACCCGGTGCAGGCCACTTTCGCCGCAGAGGGACTCAGCTGTGCACGCATCGGCAGCATCAATGCCAGTGCCCAGCTGGATGTACGCCAGGCCGGCCAGGTCGTCACCTTCTGGGACCTGGCCAGCACACCTTTCACCGGTTTTACCTATCCAGGACAGGAGCACTGACATGCCCGCCGTTACTTTCACGGTTCGCTGGCCCGATGGCCACGAGACCGCAGCCTATTCACCCTCCACGGTGATTCATCAGCACCTGAAGCACAACGTCTCCTATCCAGTGGAGGAATTCCTGCAACGTGCCGAAACTGCGCTGGATGCCGCTTCCGAGCGGGTGCGCGAGGTCAAGGGTTTCTATTGCAGCGCCGCCATGGATACGCTCAGCCAATTGCGACAGACCTCCAGATCATTCAGCCGGGGTGACGTACACGTCAGCTTCACACAAACACCCTGAGCCAACCCGTAATCAACAGGACCCCAACATGACTTCCGCAAACAAAACACCGCACCACAGTGTCATCATCATTGGTGGAGGTCAGGCTGGCCTCTCGGCCAGTTACTACCTGCAGCAACAGGATATTGACCATCTGGTGCTGGAAAAAAGCACCCTCACCAATGCCTGGCGTACCCAGCGCTGGGATGCCTTTTGCCTGGTCACACCCAACTGGCAATGCACCTTGCCTGGTTACCCATACGCAGGGGACGACCCACACGGCTTCATGAAGAAAGACGAGATCATTGCGTACCTCGATGGTTTTATCGAAATGGTCAACGCGCCCTGCCGGACCGGCGTCACCGTGCAACAGGTCAAACCGCGTGCCCAGGGTGGCTATCTGGTGCGCACCAGTGATGGCGAGTTCACAGCCGATCAGGTGGTTGTCGCCTCCGGTGGCTACCAGGTGCCGATCATCCCGCGCCTGGCCGAGCGCGTTCCTGCCGAGATCGAACAGATCCACTCCGAACAGTACCGCAACGCGGATCTGCTGCCCGCAGGCAATGTTCTGGTGGTGGGTTCGGGGCAGTCGGGCGCACAGATAGCTGAAGACCTGCACCTGGCTGGCCGCAAGGTGTTCCTGGCTGTGGGCGATGCGCCGCGCTGCGCGCGTTTCTACCGCGGCCGGGATGTGGTCGAGTGGCTACACGACATGAAGTACTACGACATCAGCGTAGACAAGCACCCGCTGCGCGAAGGCGTACGCGACAACACCAATCATTACCTGACCGGCCGCGACGGCGGGCGTGATATCGACCTGCGCCGTTTTGCCACCGAGGGCATGGAGCTGTTTGGTCTGCTATCCGGGCTGGAGGGCAGCATCCTGCAGTTCGCACCCGACCTGACCCGCAAACTGGACGCGGCCGATGCGGTGTACGAACGCATCAATCGCAGCATCGACAAGTACATTGAGGAAAATGCCATAGACGCGCCCGCCGGCGAGCCCTACCAGCCTGTATGGCAGCCAGAGGCCGAGCGCGAACGGCTGGACCTGAGTACCGCAGGTATAACCAGCATCATCTGGTGCATCGGCTTTGCGCCTGACTTTCGTTATGTGGAAGCCAGCGTATTCGACGGCCACGGCCACCCGGTGCATCAACGCGGCGTCACTGCCCAGACCGGCCTGTACTTTCTTGGCCTGCCCTGGTTGCACACCTGGGGGTCCGGGCGGTTCAGCGGCATAGCACAGGATGCCGAATACCTGGCCGAACAGATAGTCAGAACAGCCCGCCTTGCGCGCGCTGGCTGAATGCGGAATCCCGGTATTCGCTCGGAAGTGACATGACGTTCAGCACCGGCGGTCTGTGATAAAGTCCTGCTCGGCCTTGGCCCTCTCCCCCATTGGCACGAGACCCTGATCCCATGAACGAACCGAAACGCAAGACCCTGCTGTCCGATCTGCTGGGCGTAGACCAGATCGACGAGACCCGCTTTATTGGGCATCGCCGTGAGGGCGATCACGGCCGCATCTTCGGCGGAGAGGTACTGGCCCAGGCGCTGATGGCGGCCTCTAACACGGTGGCACCTGAGAAACAGGTGCATTCGGCCCACAACTATTTCATGCGCCCCGGCGGCAGCGACCTCCCGATCCACTATGAAGTCTTCGCCGACCTGGACGGTCGTAGCTTCAGCAACCGCCGAGTCGTCGCCCGGCAGAACGACAAACCGATCTTCAGCCTGACGGCTTCGTTTCAAGCGCTCGAGCCAGGACTGGCCCATCAACAACCGCGGCCCGAGGCGCAGGGGCCCGAAGGCTTGCCTAATGAGCAGGATCTCGCCCGGGCGCACGCAGAGCAACTCCCCGAGAAGCTTTACCATGCTCTGATCCGGGAACGCCCCTTCGAGGTCCGCCCGGTTAGTGGTGAGGCGAGCTTTATGACCGTCGAGCCGACGGACCAGCAGAAGACGTGGTTTCGCTGTCGCGAGTCGATAGGGAGCGACGCGGCATTGCAGCGAGCCATTCTGGCCTATGCGTCGGATCTGTCCCTGCTCAGCACCTGCTTGCGGCCCCATGGAATGACCTGGCGCCATTCTCAAATACGTTCTGCCAGCATCGACCACGCTGTCTGGTTCCACGCCGCCGAGATTCGAACCGAGGACTGGCTGCTGTATGTCATGGACAGCCCCTGGTCCGGTGCCTCGCGCGGACTCAACCGAGGCAGTATCTTTACCCGGGATGGCCAGTTGGTCGCCTCGGTGGCGCAGGAAGGCCTGATCAGACTGGTGGAGTGAGCCGTCAGCCCACCATGCGTTTGAACGCAGCGCTATGCTTGTCCACAAAGTGGTGTTTTAAAGCGCCCAGTACATGCGCACCCAAAATGATATACAGCAAGTAAGGCAGCAGGTACTTATGCAGGGTGCCCCAGATGATGGTCGCGGTATCGCTGGGCGCCCATAGCGGCTCCAATTCCCAGATAAAGAAGAACGTGGGATAACCATGGAAGCTGGTCATGACGAATCCGGTGACCGGTATCGCAATCATCATGCCGTACAGAGCGATATGCACCCCGTGCGCGAGTTTACGCTCGTAGGGCTTGAGCGATGGGTCCAGTTCGGGGCGTTTAGAGATCCGATTCCAGACCAGGCGCGCGAGCAGCAAAGCAAAGACAACGACGCCCAGGGTTTTATGCACCACATAGTAGGCGTTCCGATACTCGGTGCCTTCGGGAATGATAGAGGCGAAAACCCCCATCGGTATAAGCGCCAGAAAGAGTGTTGCTATCGTCCAGTGCAGGAAGCGGGATACCCGTCCGTAGCGCTGCTTCTCATTGTCTACTGATAAAACCAGTGTCTTGTTATTGGCAAACTGCCTGCGGGCAACAAGCAGTAAGAACAATCCAGCCAGCAAGGCAATACTGCCTTGCATCCAGAGCAAAGCGGGTTTGGCTGAGTCCAGGGGTGTCTGGTTCGGTTTGGGGTTTTCCAGAAAGCCTGTGCCCATCACAAACCAAAAAAACCAGGCAGCTACAGCCAGACAACCGAATGCAGCCAGGACGCTCCCGAACCCTCGCACCATTGGCGCTTGATAATTTAATGCCCATGCGGTGGTCATCGATAGCAGAAGAATTGCCAGGGCCGTCCAGCTGTCGATACCTCCGGCCATTCGTGTCGAAGGTCCATGGCCACCTGCCGCCAGATTGATAGCACTCTCGGCATGGCCGATAGTCGGCCACATCAGAGCTGTAAGCAATACGAGGGCAGCCACAACGTAAGGCATGAGCTTTTTCAGCAATTCAGCTGCCTGCACCAGGTGATCTGACTTCGTAAAACCCTGAGTAGGGACGCGCTTCCTGACCAAGGGTGAGCACAGGTCTGGCTTGATTGAGTCGCCGGAAGGACCAGCAACGAGTTGGATGCTTCTAAAGGTGCTCATGGGCGTCTCCGGTTTTTATATCGAGCGTAAGACGGTCATTATTCCTCACCCATAAAGGTATAAAAACGGCCTATTCTGGGTAATACTATTGCTATAAAGGCAATAGAAACGATGTGACGGATCAAACCCAGGAAGCCCCATGGATCAGCTCAAAGCGCTGCGCTACTTCTGCAAGGTAGTGGAAACCAGCAGTTTTACCCAAGCCGCAAAGGCCTTCTCGGTCCCGCCGTCGTCCTTGTCGAGGCGTGTTGCCGACTTGGAGGGTAGCCTCGGGGCGAACCTGTTAAAGCGCACGACTCGCGTGGTGCAGCCTACCGAGATCGGCAAGCTGTACTACGAGCAGGTGCAGGACATACTGCATCAGCTGGACCAGAGTGACGAAGCAGTGCGTAGCTACCAGGCAAAGCCAATGGGCCGGCTGCGTATCAGCGCGATGGCCGGCTTTGGTGAAAGCAAGGTGCTTCCCTTGCTTGACGAGTTCAAGACCCTGTTTCCAGAAGTCATCCTGGACGTAAGTCTCACCGATGAACTGATGACGCTGGGCAGGGATGAAGTCGACATCGCCATCCGCGGTGGGTACGCGCCGAATGAGCGCGTACAGGCAGTCCGCCTCATGGACAATGAATTCATTCCAGTGGCGGCGCCTTCCTACATAAAGCAGATGGGCGCCCCAGCGTCCGTACTGGAACTACGCAATCATAAAGGCCTGTATTTTCGTACGCCGAACGGCCCAAACCCCTGGCTATGCAAGATCGAAGACGAGTGGCGCGATGTTTCGGCGCCGGCAGTCGCGATTTCCAACAACGGCCAGTGGCTAGGACAACAGGCGGTTGCCGGGAAAGGCATCATGATGGCGCCGCGCTGGTCGCTCGCTCCTTCTCTGGAAGACGGATCGCTGTGTGAATTGATTTTCGATCACCCTTTGCATGTGACACAAAACCCCCGACTGGCGATCTTCCTGCTTTATCAGAAGCAGCGTTATCACGTGCCGAAGGTCAAAGTGGCCGTTGATTTTCTGGTCTCGCGGTTACGCCAACCGAAGGCGGCCGTTCCTAAAGCCTGATCATTTCAGTATTGATGAAGCTGGTTGGCTGGTACCGCACCCGTGCGTCTATCTGAACCATCACCCCTTCCTAAAGTCCTTAGGTGTTAGGGGCCCTGCACACTTTGGGCCTCTGGCAACTCAAGCATGAGGGTCTCGGAGACATTCATCCGACCAAGCCGTCCCCACTGCCGGTTGAGGCTTTCAAATCGAGGAGTAGGTTATGGTCGACAAATCTGAGAAATACCGCTGGCTGGTGCGCCTGGGTTTCGCCGCGCGCGGCGTGGTGTATTTGCTACTGGGTTACCTCTTTCTGGCCGCCACGGGGCATAGTCGGGCGAGCCGTGGGGCAAGTGGCGTCTTTGATTTCCTGCAGGAAGTACCGGGCGGCACGCCCATCCTCTATCTATGCGCTTTGGGGCTAGTGGGTTACGCACTCTACCGTCTGTCCTCCCTGCTGTTTGACGCTGAAAATTACGGCAAGGACAAGAAGGGTATAGCGCAGCGGGTCGGCCACGGTGCCAGCGGGCTGGCGCATCTGGTATTGGCATACACTGCGTTTCAGTTCGCCCGTGGCAACCAGCAATCATCCGGTGGCAGCGGAGGCGATGCCCAGCAAGTGACCAGTTCCATCTTGTCGATGGAGTTTGGCTCGATTGTGATTGGCATTCTGGGCCTGTGCTTTCTGGCCGCAGCGGTCGCCCAGGCGAAGAAAGCCTTTACCGGGGAGTTCATGCAGAGGGTATCGCCCAGGGCCCCTGATTTCACCAAGTATATTGGTCACGCAGGCTTTGCGGCACGCACGGTAGTCTTTGCAGTCATTAGCTGGTCCCTGATTGAATCGGCCTGGTTGTCCAGCTCCTCGCAAGTGAAGACACTTGGCGAAGCGGTCTCTTCACTGAGGGATGACGGCGTGTTGTTCACGCTGGTGGCAATAGGGTTGCTGCTGTTTGGCGTCTTCAGTCTGGTCATGGCGTGTTATCGCACCGTTCCCGATCTGGGCCCCGACGGGATAAAGCCTTCCTTCCGGTCGTAAACGTTACCACCGGGGCTGACCGAGGGCCTATACACTTGACCACGTTGTTTTGAGGCAGGAAGCTTTTTATAGGTTGAGCGATCCGAAGGTTCAAGTAGAGGGCGTAATTGGCCACATCGGCAACCTTTTGGGCTTGCAATATCCCCGTGTAAGTTGGATTGTCAGGGGTGCGCAGGGCAAGACATGATGCTGAGCACCAGACTAACCAACCTGCAAGGAGCGAGATAATGGATAATCTGGTACTTCAGTGCCGTTGTGGTCAGGTCAAAGGCCGCGCTATCAAGGTTGATCCGGCGGACGGCACCCGGGTCATCTGTTATTGCAAGGATTGCCAGAGCTTTGCCCATGCCCTCAAGGCGGGCGCAGAGGTTCTCGACGAGCAAGGCGGCACCGACATCTACCAGTTACCGCCTGCGCGCCTGCAGATTCAACAGGGGCTGGAACACGTTCGCTGCCTGCGCCTGAGCGAAAAAGGCCTTTATCGCTGGTATGCCGGCTGCTGTAACACGCCCATGTGCAATAGTCTGGCGCCGCGAGTACCGCTGATTGGACTGGTCCACAGCTTTATTGCCGATCCTGAGCGAGAAGCCAAACTTGGCCCCGTACGCGCTTGTGTCAACCTGCGTGGGGCAACCGGCCAAATCCCCAAAGGCAAGCTCGATGCAGCGCCCGCACGCGGATATATCGGCAAGATCATGCTGAAGATCTTCGGCTGGAAACTCAGCGGCCAGGGCCGACCCAACCCCTTGTTTAGCGCCAAGGGGGAGCCGGTGGCTACCCCGCGCATTCTAGGTCCGGGCGAAGAAGTGTGATGCCTTATGGCCACCTCTTATCCCTGGTCACAGAAAAATGCAGAGGGACCAGCGCAGAGATATGCCTCAGCCTTTTATCCAGCGAGGAAATGATCGCCAGGTCTGCTCTGCTCTGCTGTCAATCAGTCAATATCGTCAATCGTTACCACAAGATCGTCCCGCGATACGTCAACCTTCCAAAAGGTATAAGTATCGCCATCCTCGTCGACCAGCCGAATGTCAAAACTCGGGCTGGAGTAGCCCGTGAGGTTTACACGCCTGGCTTTGTGATGACGCAGGACGCTTGATCCGAGCACGTCTTCCTCCCATTCTGCAGAATCTTCCGGGCTCACATACACCTCCGTTATCGTATAGCCAGTCTTGTTCGTAATGTCTACATAGTAATCCTCGGCTGCGGAGAACGAGGAGAACAACATTAATAAAAGAAAGACCAACGAAACCTTTGATTCAGTAATGCGCATAATTCAAACCTGTAATTATGTTTTTAAATGTGACGCGGAGTTGCGAGGGGCAGCCATATTTTGCCTGGTAAATGTCGCACCCAGGCCCAACGACAGATTGCGCCAGGCCAAAGGGTCCGCTTCGTTACTTTCAATCAGACACTCATGCTGACTTACGTTAAAAGAAAACGGCTCGGCGTGTTCCGGGTGTTGGAATACTCTCTGAATCCAATATCGCGGTAATGGCCCCGGCCATGAGTATGACTGTCTGATGACTGACCTTTTCCATAGCCTTACCAACAGCCTCAGGTATTCCGCCACACGGATATCCCAGAGCATTCTGGTGGCTACCACTTATCGTTAGTTGTGGTGAGGTATAACCTGTACCGTCTGCAAACAGCTTTACCTCTGACACCACTTCCACCATCCCCAGAGCGTCCGAGGACCATAGGCCTCTTATAATATCGTAATACGCACGCGACCCGACGACGTTTATGTGAATTAGCGCGTCGTAATCGCCCGTCATAACCTGCTGCTCGGAATCGACGATTTCGACTTGTTCAACCACCCGTTGGGTCGCCTCATAAGCCAAACTAACAAAGCTCTGACTTACATCGTATGGGTAGGTGTGGATACTGCAGGTTGTTGTGGCCGAAAGCGTCTCGCCTTGCATGGCGTCAGCGGAGACTATTAGCGCATACCGACCAGGGCGCTTTTTGTCTTCAATACCCATCATATCCCTGGAGATAGGCGCCAGTGTAGTAACGGGCGTATGAGTACAGGCCGTTAGAGCGGACACTAGACAAAGCAAGAAAACCGCTTTGAAAGGCAAAATCCTTTTCATCGTCTCTCCTTGATAAAATCGAGCCTTGGTCTGACCTATAGCCTGGCTAGCCAGACTTCAGCGGGGGCCAGATGAATAGTTGTAATCCGCTCATAGCTTAACCGAAGCTGATTACGTCCTGACCCGCCACATCGGCCAGCAACGGGCTGGCTGCGGCACGCTCAAATGCCTCATCAATAGCTTTGGCACGGGCTTGAGTGCTTGGGCGGTAGTTGGGGTGCGTGAAGATGTACAGCTCCTTGGCGTTCAGGGCTTCGACTACGCGCTCGCCGACAATCTCGACCGGTAAACCGTTATCGATGATTTTCTGCATTTGCGCCGCCATTGCTGCTTGCTGTGGCGTGGCCTCACGTTTGACGCTCTCGCCCTTGTAGGTGCTTTGCTTGTTACGCGCGGACAGGTTGATGCGTGTTTTGACAAACGCCGGGCACAGCACGGACACCTGGATGTTGTGCGGTTTCAGTTCGGCAAACCAGCTTTCCGACATGCCCACCACGGCGACCTTGGTGGCGGTGTAGGCGCCGCCGTAGGGTACGCCGCCCATACCGGCCATGGAGGCCACATTCAGCAGCCAGCCACCTTCCCCGTGCTGCTTGATATGGGGAATCATGACCTGGGTGCCATTGATCACGCCCATCAGGTTGACGTCCATCACCCAGCGCCACTCGGTATTGTCTATTTGCTCGATGCTGCCGGTACCGCCGCCGACGCCCGCGTTATTGACCAGCATGTGAATCTTGCCGAAGCGTTCAATCGCTTTGGCGGCGAGCGCTTGCCACTGATCAATCTGGGTCACATCCATCTGCGCGGTCAGTACCTCGATACCCGCCTCCATCAGTTCCTGCTCTGCGAGCTTCAACTGCTGAGCATCAATGTCACCCAATACAACCTTCATGCCTTGTTTGCCCATCGCCAGAGCAATACTCAAGCCAATGCCCTCGGCGCCGCCGCTGACAACAATGGTCTTACCTGCAAAATCATTATTCATTTACTGCTCCTGTGGATGCTCACCATGGCCTGCGCACAAGGCCGCGGGATCGGGTGGCTGATGCTCGATTCATGCAATGTGCGCCGGATCTGCACTATCGGTACAGCACTATCCTTATCCATTATTCTGCGGCATAAGCCTCTGCGAGCGCCGGAGGCCTTGCGATACGGGACTGCTGCACATTTCAATCAATGCCAGATTTTGCTACAACAAAAGTGCCCGCTTCTGCGGCTGGTGCTATATTTTGTAGCAACGGAAACCAGCAACTCCGACAAGATTCGCTGACGACAACGGATTTGGGCTACCTGCAAGCTCGATGTCACATGCACCTGGTATAGGCAAAAAAATAAAAATGCAGCCGCCCTCCCATATGCCAGTTACAGACTATCCGCGCCGCTCGGCTCACCCGGCGCTCTACCCATGATTGCTCATACGCCGACCATCTTCGCCTCTGTCGCCTGGGTGGCACTGATCATGGCTTTCTGTCTGCTGGTGGTCGGTCGCTTCAACCAGCGCGATGGCATGCTCACGGTGGGCGCCGGGTTGCTGGCACATGCTCTGGCCTACGTCTGCTTCACCCTGTTCGGCCATGCCTCCCTGTGGGTGACCTATGCGGTGCCCAATTCGCTGCTTTCGGTCGCGGTGGCGTTCTACACGGCGAGTATTTTCCGTATTGCCGATCACCGCGTACCCTGGCTCTGGCTGTTCAGCCTGCCGCTGTGCCAGATAGTACTGCTGACACTACTGCTCAATACGCTGGAACCGCGCACATTGGTGGCCTCGGGAATACTGCTGATCCAGTGCGCGTTCGTCATCCGCTGGGCAGCGCACTTCGCCCAGCCGGGCGGGCGCGCCCATATTTTGCTGATTGTGGGCGCGGGCATCAGTCTGATAGGCATCCTCATCCGGGTAGTCTCCATTGTCGGAGGCAGCGCTGTGGAAATGCGCTATGACGTCAGCAACCTCAGGCAATCCATATCCATCAGCCTCGGTACCGTGACGGTCATGATGCTGTCGCTGGGCCTGGTGTTGATGTCCAAGGAGCGCAGCGAGGCCGCTCTCAAGTACCTTGCCCTGCGCGATGCGCTCACCGGCATCCCCAACCGGCGGGCCATTCTGGAGGAGCTTGAGCGTGAAATTGAGCGTGCGCGGCGAACTGAGACCAGTCTGGCCATCATCATCATCGACCTGGATCACTTCAAGACCGTCAACGATCAGTATGGCCACCTCGCTGGCGACGAGGTGCTGCGGCACTGCGTTGAGCAGTTGAACACGAGACTGCGGCAGACCGACCGTCTGGGGCGTTACGGTGGAGAGGAGTTCCTGCTGATGATGCCCGGCGCCACGGTGGAGGGCGCCATGGCAGCGGTAGAAGAACTGCGCCAGTGCATTTCAGAGAATCACACGCAATTTGGCGAACACAGCATACCCCAGACCTTGAGCGCGGGCGTCTGGGTCGGCAATCCAGGCGCTGAAGACAATGGCAACAGCCTGATCGCCCAGGCAGATGCCGCGCTCTATGAGTGCAAGGCGGCGGGACGAAATACAGTGAGATTGGCTGTTGGTACAAGGATGCTTCCGGGCACCTGAACAGAGCCTGAACAGGCTCGCAGTATCGAAAGATCCAGTATACTCCCGCCCAGAAATAGCCGGGCCCCCGGTTGTACATTGCTATAAGCCGTTCAATGTATCGATTCAGCCGTTACGGGCTTGGCGCCTCCCTGCTGGCGCTGTGGTTCCTCAGCTGTTCGCTGTTTGCCGCTCCCCTCTCGTTCGAGGCCGCCAAGGCTCAGGCCCGCGAACAGATCTACCATGACCGCAATGCCCTGGGCAGCCTCTACTGCGGCTGCAACTGGGAGTGGACCGGCCGCTCCGGCGGTCGCCCCGATCTGCAGGCATGCGGGTATCAGATACGCGCTCAGCCCAACCGCGCCCAGCGCATCGAGTGGGAACACATCGTCCCGGCCTCGCTGTTTGGTCAGCAGCGCCAGTGCTGGCAGCAAGGCGGACGCAGCAACTGCAAGCGCACCGACCCGCTGTTCAATCGCATGGAAGCAGACCTGCATAACCTCACCCCGACTGTCGGCGAGGTGAACGCAGACCGCAGTAACTATCGCTTTGGCGTGCTGCCCTCGGCACCCAGGCAACATGGACGCTGCGATTTCAAGGTGGACTTCAAGGCCCGCGTGGCCGAGCCGCGTAACGCGGTGAAAGGACAAATCGCCCGCACCTACTTCTACATGCACGATCATTACGATCTGCAACTCGCGCAGCAGCAGCAACGGCTGCTGATGGCCTGGGACAAGCAGTTCCCGGTCAGCGAATGGGAGCACCTGCGCAACCAGCGCGCCAGTACCCTGATGGGCCATGACAACCCCTTTGTGACCGGCACACGCTACTGGACTTTGCACCATCGCAATCAGGCGGACGGGCTTAAAAGCGTCACGGTTAAACCAGCCTCAAAAGAATCGGCCGCGCATGCCGGAGTCCGTGGGAACCGGCGCAGTCAGCTGTATCACCTGCCACGCGGCTGTCCGGGCTACGGGCAGATTGGCGAGAATAATCGGGTGGAATTCGGGTCCGAAGCCGAGGCCCTGGCCAAGGGCTTTCGCAAGGCTGGCAATTGTCGATGAGAGCGGGAGCAGAGCCAGCACCAGGCTGGCTCTGCGACGGATTTACTCCTTTGGCGTCAGCTTCAGTAGCGTGCCGTCGCCTCCCCGCCGACCATCTTCCAGCAGCCAGATTGCGCCGTCCGGACCTTGTGCCACCTCGCGTATCCGCTGTTCCAAATCAAACCTTTCAGCTTCGCGCGCGCTTTCTCCGTCAAACGCGACACGCACCAGGGCTTGGGACGAGAGGCCGCCGATAAAACCGCTGCCTTGCCACTCGGGGAAGAGCTCACCGTCGTAGATGATGAAGCCTGCCGGTGAAATGACCGGCGTCCAGGAAACCTCGGGGGCGTTAAACTCCGGCCGGGTATCGTGATCGGGAATCGGCTCGCCGTCATAATGCATGCCGTTGGACACGATCGGGTAACCGTAATTGGCACCTTTTTCGATCAGGTTCAGCTCATCGCCACCTTTCGGCCCCATTTCATGGGCCCACAACCTGCCTTCAGCATCGAATGCCAAGCCAAGAATATTGCGGTGGCCGAGCGACCAGACCTGCGCCGCGACTCCGCCCTGATCGGCAAAGGGGTTGCCCTCCGGCACGCTGCCATCGTCGTTCAATCTGATCATCTTGCCCAGATTGCCGGACATGTCCTGGGCCGGATCAAACTTCTGTCGTTCACTGGAGCTGATCCAGAGCATGCCCTCATCATCAAACGCTAGCCGGTGACCGAAATGGCCGTCGCCAGGCACCTTCGGCACTTGCCGCCAGATCACTTCCAGATCCTCAAGCTCGCCGCCACCGTTCTCATCCAGTACCAGCCGAGCCCGCGCGACTGCCGCACCGGAAACGCCATCTCCCGCCTCGACGTAACTGATATAGATCTGCCGGTTTTCTTCGAACTGGGGGTGCAGGAGCACGTCACCCAGTCCACCCTGCCCGGCGTGCACGACCTCGGGCACACCCTCGATGCTTCCGGTTTCGCCTGTCTCCAGATTGTGCAGGCGCAGGTTGCCGGCCATCTCCGTGACCAACAGTCGACCGTCAGGCAGGAAGGTCATTGCCCAGGGCGCGTCGAATTGCGCGACCTCGGTCACGGCAAAAGGGGTACCGGCGTCGGTTGATTCAGCCGATGGCATAGCGGCAGTACTGGCAGAGGATTCTGCCGTACCGGCCTGGGCTGCATCGGGTGCGTCGCTGCAGGCCGTTAGCAGCCCGAGGGTAGCGAGAAAGATCAGGGAATATCTGAAAGGGACCATGTGCGCTCCTGGGTGATCGGAAATTCGAATCAAAAGTCCGCCGTGTATATTTCGACATATGAAGAAAAGCTTAGCAGTCGATAACAAGCGCACAGGGCCGAAATGTGTCAGCAGTTATCATGGTTCCCCTCCCCTACACTGGGTATAGTCACTTTGAAGCCAGGTACCCGGAGGCCCATTCATGCGGTACATCACCTTCCTTTTACTTCTGTTCAGTCTCTGCGTGCAGAGCAGCGAGCGACCCATGCTGACCGAACTTTCCAGCCTGCAATGGCAGAACCGAATCATCGTTGTTAATGACATTGCCGAGGTCGAAACGGTGAAAACCCTGCTGGAAGATAACGCCGCTGGCGTTGCTGATCGCGATCTGATCTGGCTGGTGTTTACGGATGCTGAAACCCTGACCAACTACCCGGGCCCGCTGGCTCCGGAGCTCAAGGCGAACACCCGGAAGACCTACCGGCTCGAACCCGGTCAGGTGATCCTGATCGGCAAGGATGGCGGCGTCAAAAACCGGCTGGACCAACTGGATCTCGATGTACTGTTCTCGGACATTGACGCGATGCCCATGCGGCGAAACGAGATGCGGGAGTGAATGCTGTACCTGTAATTTGCTCGCCCTCTATCAACCACCCATGCCAATAACCAGGCCGTCGGTCAGCCAACGGCTAAGCATGGTTCCGGCGCGGGCCGCTGCCTCGTCACCAGGGCATTCAGCCAGGACGACCTCACAGGCATCGCCGTAATTCGCGCCGGCTCTCATCGCCTGCAGCGCTGCTGCTTCGTAGTCGGCCACCAGGCGAAACACCGGAAGCTCACCTTCACGCCACACGATGGCCGCATGGGGCGTATCGAGTTTACGGACGGGGTCGGCGACTCGTGCCTCTGCAGTCTGTTGCCAGAGCGCTATCACATCGTGGGTAACAACGCCCACAGCAAGTTCGGGGGTAAACCGCAAAGCCATTGCATACCAGTCGTCCGCCTCAAAGGATGCCGTGGCCTCGGCAAAGGCAGCTGCATGCATTCGGTCCACATCGGACGCCGTAAACGCACCGTGCATGGCCCACTCCAGCCACGCCAGCTCGGACACCTCGGGATCGTTCTGGAAGAGCGCGGCGCAGGTGGCGCCGAACCCCTCGCCGAGATGATCCAGGGACCAGCTGTGCGGCGGGTGCTGAATGATGTGATGAATGGCCGCCTTGATAAAACTCGCTTCGCCCACCAGCCGACAGGTGCGCTCAAAGGTGTTTTGCAACGCCTCGATTGTCGCGGTTCGATAGTTATTGCGATACACAGCCAGCCCCGCCTGTTGCTGCTTGCTCCAGCAGTCCGACAGGTCGGCGTCCTGCGCCACCAGACTGGCGATCATCCGCTTCTGCAAGGCAGCCAGCGAGCTCATGCCGCGGCCTCCTGTTTTGCCTTGCGTGCGCACTCCCGCGCCCAGTCAAGCTCGGCAAGCAGCTCGGGCAGTGGCGGTATGGCATCGTCACGCTCAAGCAAGGTGGCCACGTCACCCACCTGGCTGATCACCTTTTCGTACAAGGCCCACACCTCATCGCACACCGGCCGGTCGTGGGTATCGATGCGAATATCACCGGGGGTATGCCCGGCCAGGTGGAGTTCGCGTACCCGCGATAGCGGCAACTGAGCCAGATAGTCCAACGGGTCGAAGCCATGATTGTGGGCGTTGACGCACAGGTTATTGACGTCCAGCAGCAGGTAGCAGCCGGTGCGTGAGGCCATCTCCTTGAGGAAATTGGCCTCGGTCATTTCGTCTTCGGGAAAGGACAGGTAGCTCGAGGGATTTTCAAACATCAGCGTTCGCCCAAGGCAGTCCTGGGCGTGATGAATATTGGAGCACACGGTATCCAATGCCTCCATGGTGAGGGGCAACGGAAGCAGGTCATGACTATTGTGGGCGGATGTTCTGGTCCAGCACAGGTGGTCCGACACCCACAAAGGCTCTATGCGTTTGGCAAGTGCCTTGAGCCGAGCCAGGTAGTTCAAGTCCAGGCCGTGGGCAGAGCCTACGGACATGGATACCCCATGCAGGCTGATTTCGTGTTTCTGACGAACCTGGTCAAGGATACGCAGCGGTCTGCCGCCGTCGAGCATGAAGTTCTCGGAAATCACCTCGACAAAATCCACCGGCACTTGCTGCTCAAGAAACTCTTGATAATGCGGTGAGCGAAGTCCCAGCCCGAAGCCGGGAAAGGTAATGGGGTGAGACATGTTCATGCTCCGAGTCTTTCAGTTAGCACCTGCACCCGGGGAGGAATGCAGGTGTTCAACTGAGCAGTACATAGGTTGCGGCGTTCGATCAGGATTGACTTGCCTGTCAGCCCAGGTCACCGATGGTGCCGCCTTTGGTCAGGCATTCGCCTGCTTCCATGGCCTTGAAGCCGTGCCCTTTGCAGGCGTTCTGGCCTTTACAGGCATGTTCGGCGGTCGCGCAATCAGACATGCCCTTGCAGCTGTGCACGTCGTAGCAATGGACCTTGTCAGTGGCATTGATGGCGACGCCCTTGCTGCCTTTCGGCAAATCGGCAGCGCTTGCCGCCATGGAGAAGATGGCGAAGGCAGCAGCGGAGGCGGCCGTCATGGCGGCTTTGCGAGTAGACGTTTTCATGGGTAAGTCCTTTTCAAAGATTCTGTTTTCTCGTGAATGAGGTATGCGTTAGGCACGCACTCTCTGGTTCGCGCGGGCTCGGCAAATAGTTACAGCTGATATTTATTTTTTCATGTGTAACCCAATGGGCGATCGCAACGAATTAGCAGATAGGCACGCCCATAAAGCGCCGTGCTGAAACCTCAACGTGTGGATAAAGGAGACTGCTATGAACACCCGGACGATTGCCCGCCTTGCTGGACTGCCCCTCACTGCCACCCTGGCAAGCGGCCTGATGGCGGCGAATGCAGGTGCCCAGGAAAAAACACCGATGGAGAAATGCTATGGTGTTGCCAAAGCCGGTGAGAACGACTGTGCTGCCGGACCCGGCACCAGCTGCGCTGGCTCCTCGACAAAGGATTACCAGGGGAACGCCTGGAAACTGGTAGAAAAGGGTACCTGCGAAAGTATTGTCACACCCGCTGGCATGGGCTCCCTTGCGCCTGTAGAGGGGTAATCCAGCCCATGCTATCTACTCAATGGCAAAGGGCGAGAGTGGCTTATCAATTCCTGATTCGGCCGCTCTCCGCTCCCTTCACCGAGGGGCTGGTCCTGTTTCTGACACGACTGGCCCTTGCGGGGGTATTCTGGCGGTCAGGACGAACAAAGGTCGAAGCCGACACCCTGATAACGATCAAGAACAGCGCCTATACACTGTTCGAATATGAATATACCGGGTTGCCTTTGGCTGCGGAGCTGGCGACGCCCCTGGCCGTGTATGCCGAGCATGTATTTCCGCTATTACTGGTCCTGGGTCTTGCCACACGGTTCTCGGCGACGGCACTGCTGATCATGACCCTGACGATCCAGATCTTTGTCTACCCGGATGCATGGTGGACAATCCATAGCCTCTGGGCTGCCTTGGCACTGATGCTGATGGTACGTGGCGGAGGCTGGGTGTCGATGGATGCGGCGCTGGTGCATTGGTCGGACAAAATGACGCGAAAGCGCCTTGCTACATCGGCACCGCGTGGCTCTGCTTCGCCGCCACGCACTCAAGTCGAGTGATCGGACAATGCAGCAGGATGAACCCACCCTCGCACGCTTGATGGCTGCCGCCCAGACGGGAGACCGGGCGGCCTATCGCACGCTACTCACGGAAGTGAAGCGGTGGCTGGAACAGTATTTTCGCCGTCGAGTGGCACCGCAGCAGCTCGACGACCTGGTGCAGGAAGTCATGCTCGCCATGCATAACAAACGGGCGACCAGGGACACATCGCGCGCGTTTCTGCCCTGGCTGGCGGCCATCGCCCGCTATCGATGGCTGGACCATCTGCGCGGTGTTTACCGGTCACAGGAGCAGTCCATGGAGGATGCCGACTTCGTCGCGCCGGGTGAAGAAGATGCATTATATGCGCGCCTGAGCCTGGATCGCCTGTTGGTACAATTGCCCGACAAACAGCGAAGCGTGATTGACCTGGTCAAGATCTGCGGGCTGTCCATTAGCGAGGCGGCAGCGCGAACCGGCCAGAGCGAAAGCCTGGTCAAAATCAACATTCACCGGGGACTGAAGCGACTGACCTCACTGGTGGAGAAGGCAAACTAATATGAAGAAAGCAAACCAGACGCTGATTGACGATCTGACCGAAGACCTGCAACCCATCCGCCCGGTGCGGGCGAGTCACGGGGCATTATGGGTGGCTGGAGCCGCCCTTCTAACCATTGCCCTGGTCGCGCTGCTGCTGGGTGTGTGGGAGGGGGTAACCTCGGCTACGGCCTCCCCTTTCTTTTTCATTACCAACGGCCTGTTGGCCGCCCTGGGCGGCGCAGCAGCCTGGACCGTGGTGCGCATGGCCAACCCCCAGGTCGGCAACTCCGCCGGCCCTACGCTCTGGAGCACCCTGATTCTGGCTATCATCCCGGCCAGCGCGATCATTACTCAGGCTGTGCACGGGGGACTGGGAGAGGTCATGACCGACGAACACGGCTTGGACTGTGCGCTTCAAGGCACAGCGTTCGGCATTATCACAGCTGCTGTGCTGATTGTCTGGTTACGCCGGGGAGCCCCCGTGTCGCTCCCGGCGGCAGGCACCCTGACCGGCTTTGCAGCCGGCGCGATCGGCACCTTTGCCTACGGCCTGGCATGCCCTATCGATACCCTGCCCCATCTCGCCATATGGCACTGTCTTCCGGTGGGCTTTTGCGCCCTGCTGGGGCGCTTTGCAGTACCAGGGCTGATTCGCTGGTAGCGGGCACCTGCCCTGATGCCCTTGGCCAACAGGATGATGGCCACTAGCAATCCTATACCAAAAGCTAATCCCCCTATGACTGCCTCCTGCTGTATACCTCGGCCATGGAACTGAACATCCGATAACAATAACAAGGACTGGCCAAGTGAAAATCAGAAGGAAATATTGCCTGCTGGGCAGCCTGCTCTGCGCACTCATGACCGCGCCACCTGGCCATGCGGCCGACCCTATCCTGCTTGGGCTCAACGCGCCCCGCTCCGGTGAATACGCGCAGGAGGGGCTGATGCAGGCCCGGGGCGCGATAATGGCGGTGGAAGAAATCAATCAGGCGGGCGGCGTGTTGCGCCGCCCACTGGCCCTGTTGGAACGCGACACGGCGTCCCGGCCCGATCAGGCGGTCAACAATGTGAACGAGCTGGCAGCCGAGGGTGCTCAAATGCTCTTTGGCGGCGCATCCAGTGCCGTGGCCGTCGCCGCCGGCAAACGCGCGCGCGACCTTGGCCTGTTGTATTTCGGCACCCTGACCTACTCCAACGACACCACGGGCAAGGATGCGCACCGGCACATGTTCCGTGAAAGCTACAACGCCTGGATGGCTTCGCGCGTTCTGAGTCAGCAGTTGAACGAGCAGATGCCGGACAGTCGCTACTTCTACGTCACCGCTGACTACACCTGGGGCCATAGCACCGAGCAGTCGATGCGCCACTTTACCGATACCAAGGATGTGGGTGAACACGGCCGCATGCTGATTCCCTTTCCCAGTGCAATGCAAAAGGATCTGCGCGTAGCCATGCAGGCGGCCGTCGAAGCCAAGCCGGACGTACTGGTGTTGGTCCTGTTTGGCGATCAGATGGTGAAAGGCATGCGCATGGCGCACCAGATGGGCCTGACCAAGTCAGCGCAGGTGGTTGTGCCCAATCTGACCCTGAGCATGGTGGAGCAGGCTGGCCCGGCGCTGATGGAAGGCGTATTGGGTGCCTCGGCATGGACCTGGAACGTGCCCTATGTGTACAACCACCCGCGCGGGCAGGCCTTTGTCGAGCGCTTTGTCGAGCGCTACCAGACCTACCCCTCCACCTCCGCCGCCTCGGCCTACAGCATTGTTTACCAGTGGGCCGATGCAGTCACCCGGAGCGGCAGCCTGAATACCGACCGGCTGATCACTGCGCTGGAAGGCCATGAGTATCAGTTGCTCAAGGACACTCAAACCTGGCGTGCCTTCGATCATCAGAACGTGCAGACAGTGTATGCGGTCCGTATCAAACCCCGCGCACAGGTCATGCTCGACCCCTTGCGCCAGGACTACTTCGAACTGCTGGCGGAGATGTCCGGCGAGCAGGCTGCCATGGGCAAGGAGCAGTGGCTTGCCGAACGCCGTGAGCATAATCAGCCTGAGCAACTGCGGTAGAGCGAGTGTTGTACCTGTCTGGCAGAGCGGTAACCACCCCGAGCTGGTTATCCTTTTTTGGGACCAGGGAAGAACATGTTCGTGGTCTGCTGATACGCCTTGTACTCCGGACGTTTTTTGACCGAGAAGTACTCTGCGGGGATCGCACCGGTGTAATACACCAATGTCACGTACATGATCCTTGAAGCCATCAGCACACCTGCGCCCAGCAGGACCCAGATCACCAGGGCTTCGTTGTCATACAACGCCAGCCAGGAGGGTATGGCAGCAATGACCAGGGCGTTCCAGACCATCCATTCGGCAAAGTAGTTCGGGTGCCGGGTGTACTGCCACAGCCCCACATTGCATACCTTGTTGCTCTCCCCGGCCGCTTTCATCCGGCGGATGAACCCATGCTTCTGGCGGTCGGCTATGGACTCCATGGCAAAGGCCACGAACCATAAGCCCAGACCGATTATTTCAAATATCGAAATGCTGCCTTGCGGGTTGGAGGCAATCACCAGCGCCGGCATGGCGAGAAACGAAAGATTCGCGGCTCCCTGGGAGATGACTTCCACCTGCTTGACCAGAGGCGCGTTGTTCTTGCCGGTTTTCTCCCAACGGCGCCGTTGGTAGGCGTAGCGCGGCAGTTCGGTCTTCAGCTCGCCCGACATCCACATTCTCAGGGCGTCGAGGCCCATTCTTCCGCCTGCGAATACGTAGGCAATGCTCACCAGGGTAACCCGGGTGGCATCGCCCTCCCCGTAGAAATACACAACCACGCCAATGACCACCAGGCCCCAGGGCCAACCTATGTCGACGTAGGACATGCGCCCGGTAAGCCAGGTGGGCAGGCAGACTACCAGGGCAAAGAGGACGCACTGCAGCACTGCATTGATGAGAGCCGTCTCCCTCAGGGTGTCCGACAGGAGCAAGAGAACGAAACCCAGGGCCAGCGGGATGAGCGGGGACACATATTTCATGGGGAGTCCTTTCTACAGAGATTTTGAGTCGATGGGTTATCTGGCGTCTGATGCGCTGACACGCGGCCGAACTGGCGGATAGAGCAAATCGAGAATGACAGCAATACCCTCTCGGACCGGTCGGATGGAACCTTCGATTTTCATCCGAAGCAGAGCGCCTTCCCAAAGGTTCCAGGTGGTCTCGGAGAGCAGCCCCGCATCGATATCCCCTCTTACCGCCTGGGCGGCCTGGGCGTGGGTAATCAGCTCTGCGAGACGGTCCCGCCAGGCCGCCTGGGCCTTTAGCAGCTCATTGCGGCAGGCCTCGCTGGAGGAAGCAATCTCGGCAGCAAAGATGCCTATGAGGCATCCGCTTAGCCGTCCGCCGTGCTCGTGGTAGGCGATCATCTGATCAAAGACGTGATGAATCCTGTCGAGCGGTCCGTCGGGTGCGGTGGACATCATCAGCTGCCAGGCCTTTGCATTGTTGTCGGAGTAGCGTGCGACAACCGCAGCGGCAAAGGCCTCCTTGCTCGCGAAATGGTTGTAGAAGGACCCTTTGGGCACGCCCGCATGACTGGTTATTTTTTGTACACCCGTGGCGTTGTAGCCTTGATTCAGGAACAGATCAAGGCCAGCCGTAATCAGGCATTCAGGAACAAAGGTGGGGTTTGCTGTTCGGCTCATGGCGCAAGAATATGACCAGTCGTCTTACAAGTCAATCCGACCATATGAAACAGATCCAGACACATCGAACAAACGATTCCATAAAAGACACTTAGGATTAGTGACGCAGGCAGCCGGTGTCGCAGGATCAGCAATGCGGGGGAAGCATCCGACAACGGGCCGGAATCCGGCTTTTTGCGACCAAAAGAGCATGTCAAGAATGCCGGCACCCGGCCGACAATGTTGGTGGGGCCAGGAGCAGTCCATGCCGGCTGCCGGGTGTGTCTGCGCGCTCAAATGGGGCGTCAGAAGACTAAATGGCCATATGGCCGCGACAACACTCTGGACGGCGTCAGCTTTGAGACCCTTTCGGAAATGCGTCCATGACGGCCCTGTGCGCCGGCAAGGGTGCTGGGCATTGTAACCGTGTTTGTCACAGCGTTTGTTCGGCTGGATGAATGAGCGATAAAGTCCGTAGTAGATAGAGGCTGAATGGCTGCCATGTCGAGTCACGCGCATTTGTTTCGCTTGAACAGCAAGGGCCTTCGCCTTGTCTGTTGCGCCGTGCTGACTTTCCTGCTTTGCCATGCCTTCCCAACCTCCGCCGATACACTGCCCCTCACCTCTGACGTGACCCGTGTCCAACTGGGGCCTTATGTCGACTACCTGGAAGACCCGAGCGGTACCCTGACGATCGAGCAGGTTCGCGGTCCCTCCTCCCTCTGGCAGGATTCCCGGCAGGACGTGCTCAATTTTGGCTATTCCGCGTCCGCCTACTGGCTGCGGGCGGGCTTGACCCAGGCCGATACACAGCCTCAGACCTATCTGTTGGAAGCGGCCTACCCGGTCCTGGACCATGTCGAGGTGTATATCTTCGAGAACGGGGCCCAGGTGGCCTACTACTCGATGGGGGATCAGCAGCCCTTCCGCCAGCGCCCGGTAGACCACAGCCATTTTCTGGTACCGGTAGCGGTACGCCCAGCGGTGGAAACGGCCGTTTACCTCCGCGTGCTGAGTACATCCGCAGTCCAGATCCCCCTGAATCTGACTCAGGAACTGGCCATGGTGGAAATCAATTACAACCAGGGGATGATCAGGGCCCTTTACTACGGAGCCATGCTGGTCATGGCTGTCTACAACCTGCTGGTTTTCTTTGCCATTCGAGACATCAATTATCTGTACTACGTGCTGGTCGTCGTATCGATCATGACGTTGCTGGCGGGCATCCAGGGCCTGACGTTCAAGTATTTGTGGCCCAACACGCCCGAGTTGAATGACTCGATTCTGATCGTCGCCCTTAGCAGTGTCGTGATCTTTTCCGCACTGCTTTTCCGCAGATTCCTGGATACCTCGATCACACGACCGGTGTTGGACAAGTTTATGCTGGTGGTCGCGATCCTACCGCTGCTAACGATGGCAACGGCGTTCCACCTGCCCTACCGACCGCTGATCCAGGCGACCATCGTGCTCGCCCTTGCCGGGATACTGGCAGGTTGCTGGGCTGCGATCGTGCGCTGGCGCGACGGCTTTGAAGCAGCCCGGTATCTGAACCTGGCCTGGAGCTTCGTGCTTGCCGGGGGCATTGTGTTTGCTTTCAACAAACTCGGCTTTCTACCGCGCAATGTATTTACCGAGAATGTCATGCAGATAGCCACCGCCACGCAGGCCCTTCTGCTGTCATTCGCGCTGGCCTACCGCATGAATTCGGAGCGCGAGCTGCGGGAAAAGGCCGAGCAGGCATCTGCAGCCGCGCAGAATGCGTTGCTGGACCAGCAGATAAAGGCGAACGAAGACCTGGATCGGCTTGTGCAATCCCGTGCAGCAGAGCTACAGGAAGCCAACGAGAGACTGGCGGCGCTTGGCGCCACAGACAGTCTGACCGGGCTGCTCAATCGGCGGGCCTTCGAGGAGCGTCTGCTGGTCGAATATGAGCGGGCTTATCGGAATCAATCGCCTATCGCCGTATTGATGATCGATCTTGATCACTTCAAGCAAATCAATGACAACTGCGGGCATCTGTTTGGCGATCTCTGTCTGACCCAAGCGGCTCAGTCCATTCAGGCCAGCCTCGGCCGCGCCGCGGATGTCGTTGCACGTTACGGCGGCGAAGAATTCATCGTCATGTTGCCCGATACGGATGTAGCGGGCGCAACCTCCATCGGTCAGACCATGCTGAAGGCGCTGGCCGGCATGGTGGTCGAAAACGGAACCTACAGTGTCACCCTTACCGCAAGCATCGGCGTTGCCGCCCACGTTCCCCGTAGCACATCAGATCGAGAAGAACTGCTCAAGGAAGCAGACCGGTATCTCTACATGGCCAAGGGCAACGGCCGAAACCGTATCGAGCGGCAACCTGTGGCGCCACCCCAATGAGCTGGATACGCTTTTGCCTGTACTGGCTGCTGATCTTCTCGACGGCCCCGCTGGCCGGGGGGGCAGTTCAACCATTGATACTCTCCCCCGACCAGGCAATGTTCTCGTTGAACGACCATCTCGAGTACGTGGAGGACAGGGAGGGTCTGCTGGACATCGATGCGCTGATCGCTGACGAGCCTGACTGGCAGCGCCCCGACCGGGAGGTGCTCAGCTTTGGTTTCACACCTTCTACCTACTGGGTCAGGTTCAGCATCGCCCGGACCTCGACGGATCAGGACCCAGCAACGCCCTATGTGCTGATGATCGGCAATGCGATTCTGGACTGGGTCGATGTGTATATCTACCAGGACGGCTCCCTGGCGACGCATTACTTGCTGGGCGACAAGCTGCCCCATGACCAGCGTCTGCTGGACTACCCGCACTTTGCCGTCCCGCTGGATCTGCAGGGGGAAACCGTCACCACCGTTCACCTGCGCGTGCGCAGCAGTTCCTCGTTGCTGATCCCCCTGCAGATCTACAGCAATCAGCATCTGGTGGAACAGAGTTACGAAAGAGCATTGGCGCAGGCGCTGTTTTATGGCGCCATGCTGGTCATGGCCCTTTACAACCTGCTGATACTCAAGTCGATCCGCGACGTGAGTTACTTCTATTACGCCATGATGGTGTTGTGCACGGCGATAGTGCTGGCGGGTATCGAGGGCATCTCCTTCAAGTATCTCTGGCCCGAGGCCACCTGGCTGAATGACGTGGTGCCGATCATCTCGGTAGCCGGTCTGGTTGGTTTTGCGGCCCTGTTTTTTCGCAGTTTCCTTCAGCTACCCGAGACACGCCCCTTTCTCGGCCGTCTGGCCCTGGGCTTTGTCTACGCCTCGGCGCTGACCATAGTCGGTGCATTCGTCCTGCCCTACCTGCTGATGATGATGCTTGCGGTTCTGCTCGCCATCGGCGGGATCATCTGTGCTGTATGGGTCGGTATCCTTCGCTGGCTTGACGGTTTCCACGGCGCCTGGGTGTTCAACCTGGCGTGGGGCTGTCTGCTGGCGGTGGGCATGCTATTGGCGCTTACCTCCCTGGGTATTCTTCCACTGGAGTGGTTTTCCATGCGCGTCACGCAGACAGGCGCCGGTCTGCAAGCGGTGTTGTTGTCCTTCGCCCTGGCCCATCGCATGCGTTTTGAAAAACGCATGGCGGCATTGGCACGGCAGGATGCCGCCAGAGCCCAGCAGGAGATGCTGGAGCATCAGATACAGGCTAATCAGAGCCTGGACAGGATCGTCCTTGAGCGCACTGAGGAGCTGGAAAAGACCCATGCCAAGCTAAGGGCCATCAGTACGACCGACGGCCTGACTCAGCTGCTCAATCGGCGCGCCTTCGACGAGATGTTCCAGACCGAATTCAAAAAGGCCTACCGCTCCCAGCGACCGATCGCCGTCCTGATGATCGATCTCGACCATTTCAAACTCATCAACGATGGCTACGGCCACCCCTTCGGCGATCTGTGCCTGGTCAGGACGGCCGAGGTCCTTCGCAACTGCCTGCGGCATTCAGGCGATATTGCTGCCCGTTATGGCGGTGAGGAGTTCATTGTTCTGCTCCCCGATACCGACACTCCGGAGGCCGTGAATCTGGCGCAAGCGATAATGGACGCTCTACGCCGCACCTTGATGTCAGACGGCTCGCGCCAGCTGACAATCTCGGCCAGCATTGGCCTTGCCGCATGGGTACCGGACGATCTGAATGGCCAGGAGGCGCTGCTACGCGAGGCGGATCGCCAGCTCTATATCGCCAAGGCTGAGGGCCGCAACAGAATCGAGTGGCAGAGCAACTGACGGGGAAGGCTTTGGGCAACCCACAGGCCCCAGCCCGGGGCCTTATCGATGTCATACAAGACCAGACAGCGCTGATCCTTGTTTCCTTCAGCGCCGCGACGTGCGCACATCCAGATAATCACGCTGGATTGCGGTTTCCAGTGCGTTGACTGCACTGACCAGCTCGTCATAGATCTCCCGGTAACCGCGCAGTGTGGCGACCTGCTCGCTGTCGGGCGCTTTCCCCTGGCAGATATCGGCCATCTCGGTCAGGCAGCACAGGTAGTTCTTGCGCGCCTGGGCCACCATGGTCAGCATCGGGTTGAGCGACTCCAGGCTGAGCTCGGGTATGGCAGGGTTGATGATGCTGCGGTTTATCTCCTTGCGCTGCTTTTCCAGTTCCAGCAACAAGCGGTTGTTGTCGATAGCCATGTGTTTACCTGTGTCTGCAAAAAGCGGAGTGCCCGGCTGAGGAGAATTCTGCCTGATGGCCGATGCAAATAGAACTCCTGTATCGCTGCGTCACGACGGCCTGGTCCATTTACGTGTTACCGGCCAGCAACTGCTCGAGGATCACTTCCGGTGGCTGCGGGCGGCTGAAAAAGTAGCCTTGAAATCCCTTGCAGCCCAGCTCCAGCAGCGCCTGCAACTGCTCTTCATACTCAACGCCTTCGGCTACCACGTTCAGTTTCAGGGCGTCCGCCAACATCAGGATGATTTCGACGATGGTGCGGGTTTCCGGGTTGCTGAGCAGCGTACTGACGAAGCTGATGTCGATCTTCAGCTCATCGATGGGTAATTGGCGAAGGTACGACAGGGACGAGTAGCCGGTGCCGAAGTCGTCAAGGGAAAAACGTACGCCGGTCGCCCGAATGCGTTCCATCTGCTCAATGCTGGCAGCAATGTTCTCGGCAATGACGCTTTCGGTGACTTCAAGCATCAGCGCGGATGCCGGCAGGCCGCTCTGTTCGAGGGCTCGGGTCACTTTCTCAGGGAAGCTGGCCATGGCGAGCTGACTCTGGCTGATGTTCACCGACAGGGTCCAGCCGTCCAGGGCAAAGCGCTCACGCCAGGTATTCATCTGCCGGCACGCATGCAGCAGGATCTGATCGCTCAGGGGGACGATCAGGTTCTTTTTCTCTGCCAGCGCGATGAAACTTGCCGGGCCCAGCCAGCCGCGCTGGGGATGCTGCCACCGGGCGAGCGCTTCAAAACCGTTGAACCGGCCACTGCCATCCACCTTGGGCTGAAACCAGGGCACGATCTCGTCGCCCGCCGCCAGGGCTCGGGTCAGGTCTGCCGCCAGTTGATGCTCTTCAACCAGCTCCTGCTGCATGATGTCGTCGAACAGGCTGAAGTTGTTCTTGCCCTTGCGCTTGGCATCGTACATGGCGATATCGGCCATCCGCATCAACTCGCTGGAGCTGACGGAGTCATCATTGAACAGCACGAAGCCCAGGCTCGTTGAGATGGCCGGGCCATGGCCGAGGGTATCAGTGGGCAGCGCTGCCGCGGCCAGTAGCTGGCGGGCGATTTGACTGACCTCCTCGAGTGCTGCCCGATACTGCCGCTGGGTAGTGTTGATGACCACGAGAAATTCATCGCCGCCGAGTCTCGAGATCGCGTGCTGCTCACCCAGAACGCGGGAAAAGCGGTCCGAAATCTCCACCAGCAGCTGGTCCCCATCGCGATGGCCGAGGGTATCGTTGATGGTCTTGAAGTCATCCAGATCGCTCAGCATCACTGCGCCAAAGTAGCCAGTGTCGGCACAGTTGCGCAGGCAACTTTCCAGCCGCAGGGCAATCAGGCTGCGATTGGGCAGGTTGGTCAGGGGGTCGAAGTAGGCCAGGTGCTCGATCGCCTCCTGGTGCTCTCTCTGCTCGGAGATATCCCTGACGATGGCGATGAACCGGGCGGGCTCACCCTCCAGCTTGACGTACTGCATGGAGATATCGACCGGCAGTTCGTGGCCGTCCTTGTGCCGATGCACCGTCTGGAAATTCAGCCTGCGCACCTTGCCGCTCGTCAGCGGCTCGATCATCTTGCGAAATTCGGGCTCGGGATACTTCGGCTTCACGTCGTAGGGATGCAGCTCCAGAAGCTCGCTGTGGGTATAGCCCAACTGGTCGATCGCTCCCTGGTTGACGTAGAAGAACTGAAGCGTCTGGGCGTCAAACATGAAGACACAATCGAGGGTACTGTCGAGCGTCTTGCGAAAGCGTTTGAGGTTCAGCCTGGTCTCTTCGCTTTCGGTGATGTCCTGCAGCGCAGCGACCAGCAACCGTTCAGAGCCGACCCGGGTTTCGGTGATCGCTATCTGCAGGGTAAAGCGGGTGCCATCGGCCCTGAGCCCCTGCACAGCTCTGAGGTTTCCCATTATCTTGCCGGTGGTCTTTCCATCGGCATGGGCCTGCATATAGCCGGGGTGGTGATGAGCGACCTCCGGCGGCATGAGTTTGGTGATGAACTCGCCAATCAACTCGCTTTCCGGGTAGCCGAACATTCTCTCCAGGGCGGGGTTGACGCTCTGGATACGCCCTTGCAGGTCCGTCATGAGCACCGCGTCGTAGAGGGTATTGAGAATCGCGCGGTTGATATTGAAGCTGTGTTCCAGCGCCTGCTGGCTTTGATCCTCCAAGGTGCCGGAGGAGATAAACTGCTCGGCCAGTTGGGCGATGCGCGGCAGTGTCTCTTCCTTTGCGGCATCGTTCTGCTTTGCCGTCACACTCAGAGCCACGACCAACCCCTGGTGTATGCCCTTGCCGTTGAAGAGATTGACGGCCTTGAGCGTACGGGTGCTGACGAAGGTGGCGGCGGCTGTATCACCGCTCAGTACGGCAACCGTTTCCTGCAGGTCGATCCTGATGAGTTCCCGTGATTGCCGGTCGATCAACTCTTCGGCGGCCTGCAGATAGGACCTGATCTCGGCGGTATCGGCGGGTGTATGTATGACCGGCTCCAGCGAGTCATCCAGCACAAGGGCGAGCCACTTGTTGTTGCTGGTGCTGGCAGACAAGTCAAACAGGTCGGCGATGGCGTGCCTGATCTTGTGGTTCATACATCGCGCCTTGTCATTGGTTTTATTGGCAGGTGTTCTGGCTGTCACGGGTCTGTTGAGCGACAGACTCCAAGCACCATTCTAATATAGACCAATAAACGGCAAAGCGACGGACGCAGAATTGACCAACGATACCCGGGTTACGCCTGCCCGGACAGCAGGCCCAGGTACTCGGCGATGAGGAATGCCTCGCCAGGGCCCTCTTCTTTCCCGAAGTAACTGACCGGTTCCCGGACGCCCTCCTCGATGTAACCCACTTCGCAATCGATGTCATATTTCCTGGCAAGGCTGTTGAACAGGTTTACTGGAAAATTGAGGTGGATGTTCTTCTTTACCGGCTGGCTGATTCCCAGCTGCCAGTCTTCGCAATCGTCGCTCTCGCACTCGTTGATCAGGCTGACATTGTTGGCTTCGTTGGCGTCCACATACGCCTGCAGGGCTGCCTGCAGCTCGGGCAGGTTCTGCCGCAACTTTTTCTCCTGCTTGTCGCCGAGGCGATCACAGGCGATCAGAAGGTAAATGAGCATTCTGGGGTTCTCTGATTGAGTTTAGCGGGTCAAGTGTACACGCCGCGGAGTCTCAACCATAAGCGACGCTCACATGAACGGGTTGTAATCCGCGTGCTGCAGATTGTGGCCAGGGTCGCTGCTCTCATCAACCGGGTGCTGGATCTCCGTCACGCGTATGTCGTGAATCTGCGAGGCCTCGGCATCCTCGTGCCGCGACAGTATCTGTTCGCGCGCATCGGCGTCGCTCAGGGTCGCCTGTTCCAGCTCAAGCTCGAAAGAGCCGGGGTCGTTATTCAGCACGTAGCCAACCAGGAAGAAATGCTTCTTTGCCATTGTGGGTCTCCAAGCGGGTTTCATGTCCCTCGGTAGACCTGCCCCGGCCGGCATTTAGTTCCCCTTCCGAGCATATGCATTGAAGATCAGCGCACCGGACCTCTATCCTGTGTATATGTAACAGAAACCTGCCAACCTGCTGGAGCGCCTCCCCTGTCTATGTTGCCCGATTCATTGAATGGACTCATCCAGTGGCTGCCCCTGGAGTTCTCTGCAACAACACTCAATATGGCCCTGATGGGCGTGATTCTGTCCTTCAGTATCCTTGCGGACACGCTGGCCAGTCGCACCCGTATCCCGCGGATATCGATTCTGGTTCTGGTCGGGGTCGCCATCGCTTTTGTACAGCAGGTGGGGTTCGGGGTTCAGGACCCACGGCTGCTTGACGGTCTCAGTGAGCCACTGATCAGCCTGGCCCTGGTGATGGTGGCCTTTCTGCTGGGCAATGAGCTGACGGTCGATCGACTGCGCAGCACCGGTTCGCTGATCCTGCTGGTGTCGCTTTCGGTAGTGATTATCAGCGGGACCGTGGTCGGGACAGGGCTGCTAATTCTCGGTTTCCCTGTGGTGGTTGCCGTTGCGCTGGCTGCAGTTTCGGTGGCAACCGATCCGGCGGCAGTCAGCGAGTCCGTGCGCGCCAGTGGCGACAAGCGCGTGCGGGCCCGGGTTCTGCTGGGTATCGTGGCCATTGACGACGCCTGGGGCATTCTCGTTTTCGGCCTGAGCATGGCGGTGCTGGGGTCCATTGTCGGTGGCGAAGGGGATCATGCTCTGCTTGATGCGGCATGGGAACTGGGAGGCGCCGTGCTCCTTGGTACGCTGATTGGTCTGCCGGCCTCCTGGCTGACCGGTCGTCTCAAGCCGGGCGAACCCACCCAGGTGGAAGCCATTGCGCTGATTCTGCTGTTGGCCGGGCTGTCTTCGCTGCTGGGGGTCTCGGCCCTGCTGTCCTCGATGGTCGCGGGCACGCTGGTCGCCAACCTGTCGTTCCACCATACCCGCTCATTCCGGGAAATAGAGCACATACAGTGGCCCTTTCTGGTCTTCTTCTTTGTGCTTTCCGGCGCCAGCATCGATCTCTATAACCTGGACGATGCCCTCTGGCTGACCCTGCTCTATGTGCTGCTACGGCTGGCTGGCAGGGCCCTGGGGGGAGCCGTGGCGGTGTTCTTCACAGACACCAGCCGCGCCGATCTGCCGCGCAATATCGGCCTGGCCCTGACGCCGCAGGCAGGCGTCGCGATCGGCATGGCGCTGCTGGCAGCGGAGCAGTTCCCCGAGTACCGCGATACCCTGCTCGCAGTCGTGGTGACCTCAACCATCCTATTCGAGCTGATCGGCCCGTTGCTGGTACGCCGGGTGCTCGATACCTGATACAGGGGGCCTGATCGCACACCCGGCATTCTTCAAGCCTCTGCAATGCACCTGTACTCGTGCTGAATGCCTCCCTGTGGCCTATGCTTTCAGAACGGATTGCGCGAACGCATTCGTGCTACCGCACTGCAAGGAGCATGGGATGAATATACGCTGGCTGCACGACTCGCTTCGGCTGTGTTTCCCGCTTTTGCTGGGCGCCTACGCCGGCATGGCATCGGCCACCCCAACCAGCGCAGTTTCCGGACGCGCGTTCCAGTGATCCCGCGGCGATGGGATGGATGGTCGGCTCGCCACCACCGCCCGAGCATATTCTGAGATTCGAGGACGGTAGTTATTTTCGCTTCCCGGCAATGCGCTGGAGCGTATCGAATTTTCGCCAGTTGATGCCCACCGTGAACATTTCCCGTGGCCTGAACGGGTCCGCTCCGCTTCTGCAGGCGCTGCGTGACGATATTGACGCCGTTTCATTCGTGCCTCTGGACAGCGAAACACCGATGACCTGGGCCGACTCTCTGCCAGCCAATTACACTGACGGCATCATCATTCTGCATCGCGGAAAGGTAGTGTACGAACGCTACTTCGGTGTGCTGAAACCCGAAGGACAGCACGGGGCCATGTCCGTGACCAAGACGTTCATCGGGACCCTGGCTGCCCTGCTGGTCGCCGAAGGTACGCTGGACCCCGAGCGCAAAGTGGCATCCTATGTGCCTGAGCTGAGCGTATCGGCCTTCGGCGACGCTTCTGTTCGGCAGCTGATGGACATGACTACGGGCATTCGCTTCAGCGAGGATTATGCAGACCCGAACGCGGATGTCTGGGCCCACGCCGCTGCTGGCAACCCTCTACCCAAACCAGCGGATTACCGCGGACCACGCACCTACTACGAGTTCCTGACGACCGTGCAGTCCGAGGGCGGACACGGTGAAGCTTTCCATTATCGAACCGCCAATACCGACGCGCTGGGCTGGGTGCTGGCGCGCGCTACCAATCGTAGCGTTGCGCAGTTGCTGTCGGAACGCATCTGGCAGCGGCTCGGCACGGATCAGGATGCCTACATGTCGGTGGACTCCATAGGTACGCCCTTTGCTGGCGGCGGGCTGAATACCGGTCTGCGGGATCTGGCGCGTTTTGGGGAGATGATACGCAGCGATGGTACCTATAATGGACTGCAGATTCTGCCGCCGGAAGTCATCGCGGACATCCGCATGGGTGGCAACACCGAACATTTTGCTCGCGCCGGTTATACCCTTCTGCCGGGCTGGAGCTATCGCAACATGTGGTGGGTGACACACAACGCGCACGGCGCTTTCATGGCACGCGGCGTTCACGGCCAGGCGTTATATATCGACCCGACGGCTGAAATGGTCATCGCTCGATTCGCCAGCCACCCGATTGCCGGTAATGCTGCGAATGACCCTACCTCCCTGCCCGCTTACGCGGCTGTGGCCCGGCATCTTATGGCGCAGAGTCCGCCTTGAGGTGTCGCAGTACCTCGTCGCAATAACCCGCAGGCTTGCCAGTGCCCGCCCGCACGGGGCACTATGCCAGTCACTGCTTGCAATGCAGCTCCCCTGCGGCACGGACGCCTTGCGCTTGTTCAACGTCCCCTGCCTCCAGGCGGTCCTGCACTGCGACTGGCTGCGTGAATTCGTCGAGATGAAACAGGTAGTACGTGGCTTGATGTGCAGAGGTTGCTCGACGGGCGCAACCGTGCGGATACCCATTGCTTCAGGCACGCGCCCACTCTGATCACTCCTGGCCATTCGTGGGGGCTTTCTCGATGAAACTCATTGCTAGAAACGGGCGCACTTTTGCACCCGAACTGATGTTCTCTTTCATGATTATGCTGGCGCTGGCAGGCTGTACCGATCAGGGCGAGCAAGAAACCATGGGCACCTCCGGCCCCCTCGCGCCGCCAGACCCGGCTCCCGTTCTGGTCGAGCGACCTGTCGAGGAAAACCCGACGCACAATGCACAACAAGGTGCCGTCAGTGCTGGCCACGACGAGCGCATAGTCGTGGCCACCGCCGAGTCGGCTGCGGTTCAACGCCCCAATCGCATTGCACAGTACCGGGTGGTACTCGCCGCCGATGAAACCATACGGATACCCGGCACTCCGGGCGAATTGCGCGTCTGGATTGGCGGTGAGGACTACCAGCCACGCTTTGCTGACGACATGGTCGAGGATGAAACCGCCGTGCCGGCAGTCGGAGAGTCGGCCACCGTGCAGCCATTTGCTCCCGGTTTCGAAATAGAGCCGCAAACCACACAGTGCATCCGTATACACCCGTCCGGATCGGAGGTGCGCTTCAGATTGATACCGATCCAGCAGGGTGAATTCGAAGTGGGGGCCGACGTTTTCTTCTTCGACTCCCGGGACTGCACCGGCTCACCCATTCCCAAGACGGCCGCTACCCTCAAGGTTCAGGTGGAAGTGGATCCCGAGAGAATCCTGATAGGTAAAGCGCTGCAGCTGTGGGACATCACCTGGAACAAGTTCGTCGAGTTCTGGGCTGCCCTGGTGGCGATCTTCTTCGGTGTGCTGCTGTTTCTGATCCGCGGCAAGCTGAAGAAGTGGTTCGGTTACGAAGACAAGTGAACTGACAGGCGGGGTACGGTGAATGGGTAACGGCCAGACGCATCTGGTTGTACCTGCAGATGCGCCTACCCTTTCAGTGCCAGCGATCAGTCCAGATTGACCACAACACGGCCAACCATCTTGCCGCCGAGGATACGCTCCATTTCGGCGGGCAGGTCGTCCAGGCTGACCTCATGGTCCAGCTCGCCGAGATCGGTCTTCCACTGCACCGACAGCCGATCCCACATGGAGGCCTTGACCACCAGTGGTTGCTCGACCGAATCCACACCCAGCAGATTGACGTTGCGCAGGATGAACGGCAGCACGCTGCCCTGAAATTGGGTACCGGCGGTCAGGCCGCAGGTCACCACACTGGCGCCGTAGCGCAGGGATTTGACCACGTTGAACAGAATGTCGCCGCCCACGGTATCGACTGCGCCGGCCCACTGCTCCTTGAGCATGGGCTTCTCCTTGCCCGCTTCCAGCGCGCTGCGATCGACAATCTGCCTGGCACCGAGCTTGCGCAAAAAGTCTGCCTCCAGCGCCTTGCCGGTGGCTGCAGCCACTTCATAGCCAAGCCCGGACAGCATGGCGACGGCAATACTGCCCACACCACCCGTGGCACCAGTGACCAGGACCGGCCCCTGCTCGGGGGCAAGGCCTGCCTGCTCAAGCTTGTCGATGCACAATGCAGCCGTCAGACCGGCGGTGCCCAGCAGCATGCTCTCGCGCAACGAGAGCCCCTCAGGGCGCTTCAGTACCCAGGCCGCGGGTACGCGAATGTACTGTCCATAGCCGCCGGCAGTATTCATGCCCAGGTCATATCCGGTGATGATAACTTCATCGCCGACGCCCAGTTCCGGCACAGACGATGCCTCCACGACACCGGCTGCGTCGATACCCGGCGTATGCGGATACTGTTTGGTCACGCCCTTGTTGCCCGAAGCGGACAGCGCGTCCTTGAAATTCAGCGAGGAGTACTTGACGCGAATCAGCACTTCGCCAGCGGGCAGATCATCAATGTGTCGAGTAGCGACACGGGAAACATACTTGCCGTCTTCTTCAGTGACGACCAGAGCCTTGAATTCAGACATGGTGTTCTCCTACCAGAAACGCTGATTGTGAAAGCGCGACGCCCAGGTCAGCAGCAGGCGGTCAGCTACGGCGCTCATACCCGCCGACAGCTTCTCCTGCAGGCGCTTGCGATGCACATAATGCACCTCAAAGACGTCCGCCTCGTGGATCATGCGACTAATGTACTGGTCGCTGGTGCCAATTTCATCGGCCAGGGCCTTTTCCAGCGCCTCGGTTCCGAACCAGATCTCACCGGTAGCCACTTCGGCGACATTCAGTTGCGGCCGATACTGGCCGACGAAGGACTTGAATAGCCGGTGGATGTTTTCCAGGTCTTCCTGAAACTTCTCCCGGCCCTTCTCGGTGTTTTCGCCAAACAGGGTCAGAGTACGCTTGTACTCGCCGGCCGTTAGCATCTCGTAATCGACATCGTGTTTCTTCAGTACACGATGGAAGTTGGGCATCTGCGCCACCACGCCGATAGAGCCCAGTATCGCAAAGGGCGCCGCAAGAACCTTGTCACCGATGCAGGCCATCATGTAACCGCCGCTGGCCGCCACCTTGTCGACACAGACCGTCAGGGGTACACCCGCATCGCGAATCCGCACCAACTGGGAGGCTGCCAGGCCGTAGGCATGCACCATGCCGCCGCCACTCTCAACCTTGACCACGATTTCGTCCTTCTCGGTCGCCAGCTCGAGAACGGCGGTGACCTCATGGCGCAGGTTGTCCAGTGCACTGGCCTTGATGTCGCCATTGAAATTCAGCACATATACCCGCTTGCCCGGCTCGCTGGCCTTTTCCTTCGCCTTGGCCTTGGCCTTGCGCGTCTTGGCCAGGGCCTTGAGCGCAGATTTGTTGAGTATCGCGTTTTCCAGTTTTTCGGTCATGCGCTGCAGCTGCTCGTTCAGGCGCACTACCGTCAGGGTGCCCTCTTCCCGTTTGCTACGGGCCTTCAGCGCGGCAATCATCGAGACGATCAAAAACACCACAACCACGAAGGTAAAGGCCTTCGCCAGAAACATCGTGTACTCAGCAAGCCATTCCACAAGCGCACTCCAGACAAACATAAAGAGATTGAAAACAGTCAACAGCTAGCATACAGGATCATCCCGATGCGCGGGCGCGGTGCGGCGCAAGTTGATTCAAACAAGCGTATGGTTTTCTGTTGACACCACCTACGCCGCCACCTACCCTCATGTCTTGTTCTCAAGACAGGTGACAACGTGGGCAGCATCTATCTGATTCGACATGGCCAGGCCTCATTGGGCGCGGCAAACTACGACGTGCTGTCCGATCTGGGCATCAAGCAGTCCAAACTGCTGGGCCAGTTCGCCCACTCCAACGGGCTCACCTTCCACCGTTCCTACGCGGGCGAGATGCAGCGCCAGATCGATACCGGCCGCCACGCCCTGGCCGAAATGCCCGGCTCCGGCACCGACATCCTCATCGAGCCGGCATTCAACGAGTACGCCGCGGATGAGGTGATGCGGGCCTACCTGCCCCACCTGGAACAGAGCGAGCCCAAGGCGCGCTATTTTGTCGAGAACGCTGGCGAGTACCGCAAGGAATTCCAGAAGGTCTTCAGCCAGGTGATCACCATGTGGATTACCGAGAAGAACCACGTGCCCGGCTGCGAGCCCTGGTCCGACTTTGTTGCCCGCGTGAAGGCCGGTTTGGCTCGCGTCATGGAGCAGGCAGGACGCGGCGAGAACATAGCCATCTTTACCTCGGGCGGCACCATTACCGCTGCCCTGCAATTGATCACGGATATGCCGGCCACCAGCGCTTTCGAGCTGAACTGGCAGATAGTGAACACCTCTGTAAGCCGTCTACAATATGGTAGAAGCAAGATCAGTCTGGCCTCGTTCAACAGCCAGTCGCACCTTGACGTACACCAGCAGCCGGACTGGGTCACTTACAGATAACCAACGGGGACAGGCTCCGGCCTGCACCCATCAAGCATCGGAAACAAGGACATCGACATGAGCAACGTTGCAGAAATTACCCAGAAAATGGAAGAGAAGTTCAACCCGTCCGCCGCTGCCGGTCTGGACCTGGTATTCCAGTTCAACATCGAGGATGACAGCAACTTCAACGTCACCATCAAGGACGGCACCTGCGCCATCGCCCAGGGCGACGCCGCTGCTCCCAACGTTACCCTGATCATGGATAGCGACACCCTGCAGGGCGTCATGACCGGCGAAACCGACGGCATGCAGGCCTTCATGGCTGGCAAGCTGCGCGCCGAAGGCGACATGATGCTGGCTCTGAAGCTGGGCGAACTGTTCCCGGCTTAAGAAGCAGACGCGGTACAAAAAACCGGAGCCCATGCTCCGGTTTTTTTGTGCCCGGTGTTTGTTCAAGCTGCGAAGTGTTCTGAACCTCAAAATGGATCCCCGCATTCGCGAGGATGACGTCTGAGGGAGAGCTTGGCGGTACTCCTGAAACTCCGATTGGATCCCCGCCTTCGCGAGGATGACGTGGGAGAGAGCTTGGCGGTATTACTGAAACTCCGATTGGATCCCCGCCTTCGCGAGGATGACGTGGGAGAGAGCTTGGCGGTATTCCTGAAACTCCAGTTCGATCCCCGCGTTTGCGAGGATGACGTCTGGGGGAGAGCTTGGCGGTATTCCTGAAACTCCGATTGGATCCCCGCCTTCGCGAGGATGACGTGGGGGAGAGCTTGGCGGTATTCCTGAAACTCCGATTGGATCCCCGCCTTCGCGAGGATGACGTCTTGGGAGAGCTTGGCGGTATTCCTGAAACTCCAGTTCGATCCCCGCGTTTGCGAGGATGACGTCTGGGGGAGAGCTTGGCGGTACTCCTGAAACACCGATTGGATCCCCGCATTCGCGAGGATGACGTGTGAGAGAGCTTGGCGGTATTCCTGAAACTCCAGTTCGATCCCCGCGTTTGCGAGGATGACGGTGTCAGGACGCGCGGAGTCTCAAATCGGACATCGCGATCTCAAAAAACCCCGTCATTCCCGCGAAGGCGGGAATCCAAGCGGTCCAGGTACTAACCGCGCGTCTTGATAACTGACTCAAGCCCCTGAACTTGAACTTGAACTTGAACTTGAACTTGAACTTGAACTTGAACTTGAACTTGAACTTGGACAGCAAACCAAAATTCACGCCTATGCCCGAAGAGCGTCCCGGCTGGTCAGGGTGGAGAAAGTGTCTGAAACAGGGACGTTTCTGACAAGCCTACAGGGACGTATCCACGGCGTCTTTTGCAACCCTGACCAGCCGGGACGCGGCTGGCTTCCGGCCTATCCCCAGCGCAAATCTGCTTTTTCGAATTCTGCGCGTATCAACCCAGGCCGGCGGTGCACGCCAACACGCGCAAAATAGCCCCAACCAATCCCCCACCAACACGAACCCTGATAACCCCATTCAAACGCCCGTTTGAGCTTGTTACATGCGGTCACCTGCATTAGATTAGCTGATTGTCCTAGACCACCATCATAAGGAAAGCCATGAGCGCTACAGACCAGGCTACCCAGATCCGCGAAGGCGAAGAGCTCGATGTACAGGCTGTAGACCAGTACCTCAAGAGCCAGATCCCGGGTCTCGAAGGCACACCGACCATCACCCAGTTCCCCGGTGGCGCATCCAACCTGACCTATCTGGTCGCCTACCCCAACCAGGATTTCGTGCTGCGCCGCCCGCCGTTCGGCAAAAAGGCCAAATCGGCCCACGACATGGGCCGCGAATACCGAATTCTCAAGCAACTGGGCGAAGGCTTCCCCTATTGCCCCAAGGTATATGCCTACTGCACCGACGATAGCGTGATTGGTGACGAGTTCTACGTCATGGAGCGCATCGAAGGCGTCATCCTGCGTTCAGCGCTGCCCGACGATCTGGGGCTGGATGAAGCCAAGACGCGCGAGCTGTGCAAGAGCTTTATCGACAAGTTCGTCGACCTGCACAACCTCGATTACGAAGCCTGCGGCCTGGGCGACCTGGGCAAGCCCGAAGGGTATGTGAAGCGTCAGATCGAAGGCTGGATCGACCGCTATCAGAAAGCCGCCACCCCCGATGCGCCTGACTGGCAGGCCGTGATGGACTGGCTGCGCGAGAAGATGCCGGCTGACCATCACAAACCCGGCCTGGTGCACAACGACTACCGTTTCGATAACGTGATTCTGGACCCGAACAACCCGATGGAAATCATCGGCGTACTGGACTGGGAAATGACCACCATCGGTGATCCGCTGATGGACCTGGGCAACACCCTGGCCTACTGGATCCAGGCTGATGATCCGCAACCCATCCAGCTGATGCGTCGCCAGCCGAGCCATGCGCCTGGCATGCTGACCCGTCAGGAATTTGCCGACTACTATGCCGAGAAAGCCGGCATCGAGATTCCGAACCTGGATTACTACTACACCTACGGCCTGTTCCGCCTGGCCGGGATCATGCAGCAGATCTACTACCGTTTCTACCACGGCCAGACCAAGGACAAGCGCTTCGCCAGCTTTATTCACATGAACAAGCTGCTGGAACAGACAAGCCTGGACGTGATTGCCAAATCCACTCTGTAACCCATCGAAGAGGACAAGAATATGCAGAAGACTCAACTGTTTGATCTGGACGGCAAGGTCGCCCTGGTCACTGGCGCAAGCCGTGGTATCGGCGAGTCCATCGCACGCCTGCTGGCCCAGCAGGGTGCCCATGTGATCGTTTCCAGCCGCAAGATCGATGGCTGCCAGGAAGTGGCTGATTCCATTGTTGCGGCCGGCGGCAAGGCCACGGCGATAGCCTGTCACATTGGCGAGATGGCGCAGATTACCGCGACCGTCGAGAAGATCCGCGCCGATTTCGGCAAGCTGGACATTCTGGTTAACAATGCGGCCACCAACCCCTACTTCGGCAACGTGCTGGACACTGACCTGACCGCATTCCAGAAGACTGTCGACGTGAACATTCGCGGCTACTTCTTCATGTCGGTCGAAGCCGGCAAGCTGATGCGCGAAAACGGTGGCGGTGCGATCCTGAACGTTGCTTCAGTGAACGGTCGCGTCCCTGGCGACATGCAAGGCATCTATTCGATCACCAAGGCCGCCGTCATCAACATGACCCAGGTGTTTGCCAAGGAGTGTGCGCAGTTCGGCATCCGTTGCAACGCCCTGCTGCCGGGTCTGACCGACACCAAGTTTGCTTCGGCCCTGACCACCAACGACTCGATCCTGAAGACCGCCCTGCAGCGTATCCCACTGCGCCGCGCGGCTGACCCGAGCGAAATGGCCGGTACCGTGCTGTATCTGGTAAGCGAAGCGTCCAGCTACACCACGGGTGCAGCTATCAACGTCGATGGCGGCATGCTCGCCTGAAGCGATATCCGGTCCGGCGCCCGCCGGACCGGTTCCTGCGTTACTCCGATCGCTGCATCGCGTTCATCGCCTGCCGATTCATTGGCACGGGCGTCAGGCCGGTTTCCCCTATCTCGATACCAAAACGGGCTCCTTCGGCCATCGGGATGAAGCGCACCACAAAGGCATCGGTTTCCAGCAGGGCCCCGCCGTCCAGCGTATCCAGCCAGTACCAGGCATCTCGCCAGCCCGGCGTGCCATGCAACACCCCGGCATGCTCTTCATCCAGCAGTTCGCGCTGCTGCTCCAGGGCCATGTAACGCCCCTTGAGCCGGTGAAGCCGGTAGCCATCCTGCAACCCGATGGCATGCCCCAGCCCGCGCCAGCGCAGGACCTGAGCATCAAGCTGCCACATGTCGCCCTCCAGAATGATCGAGCGCGGCTCGGCCCCGGCGGTAAATATCAGCTCGAACCGCTGGGGACCCAGCTTGCGAAACTCCAGGGTGGCGACATTGGCTCCGGGCTCCAGGGTCTTGAACTGCTGCAGCTCCCAGGCGACCACCGCCAGGGCGCCGGCGAACAATACCCCCAACAGCAGGAGGTTGCCCTTGAGCCAGGGCAGCAGCCAACCCAGGCGCCAGCCAGCGCGGAATACGGCAAGCAGAATCAGCGCCACAATGACCAGTACCAGACCGGCCAGACCGTAATACTGCATGGTATCTCCTGTGGTATCTCAGGCCGGAACGGGCGGGAGAGGTTGTCCGTCTAGACGCGCCAGATGACATTCGATCAGCCAGCGCGAAATGGTGCCCTGGGGCGGAATCCCCGGCAGTTCATCGACCGACCACCAGTGTGCCTCTTCTATCTCGCCGGGCTGGGGCACGATGTCACCACTGACATAGCGTGCGTGAAACCCCATCATCAGCGAGTTGGGGAAGGGCCAGCTCTGGCTGCCCAGATATTCCAGCTGATCGACCTTGAGGCCGACCTCCTCCATGACTTCACGATGCAGGCACTCTTCCACCGATTCGCCCGGCTCGATAAAGCCGGCCAGGGTGCTGAAGAATCCCGGGCGAAAGTGAGGTGCCCGGGCCAGCAGCACCTCATTGTCACGGTGGATGAGCACGATGATGCAGGGCGCCAGCTTGGGGTATTGGCGCAGATCGCACTGGGTGCATTCCATGGCCCGCTCCTCGCCCCGCGGCTGCATGGGCGAGGCGCAACGTCCACAGAAACGATGGCTGTCGTACCAGGCATCGAGCTGCTGGGCCAGGCCCAGAAGACGGAACAAATCGTCGTCCACCTGGCCGATCAGATTACGCAGGCCATGCCAGCTGAGCCCCGGCACCGGAGCCGGGTCACTTATGCGCAGCAGATGGCAGGGCTTGTCATCGAGGTGGCCCAGCAGCAATTGATGCTCCACGTTGCCGAGAAAGCGCACGGCATCGGGCTCGTGCAGAAAGCGGCCTTCCAGCATGCCGAACTGCTGCTGGTAAAAAATGACTACCCTGTCCTCGTCCTCAATACGCGCTGTGCGGGTGGCGGGGACAAAACGTCTGTTCAACATACTCATACTGCTCAGGCTCCTGCTACCTGGTACCCGAGTTCGGCAAGGCTCTCTTCGGCCAGCGCCAGCACGTCGGCGTTCGCCACGACTGAGCGCTCGGCGGACTCCAGGTAGAATTCAATTCCGGTCAATGCATCGGCCAACACTTCAAGCTGCTGTGATTGGGGCGGTGTCTGCTGCTGCAACATGTTTTCCTGAATGTAGCGGGCCGACTGGTGGATGATATTGCCGGCGCGGCTCATGCCGAGGAATATCAGTCCGCCGCGAACGGTCTCCAGCGTGGAAGGCACGTTCATCAGGTGCATCAGATCGTTGCCCGACTCCATGTAGGCCGTGATCGCCCGCTTGGCCAGGGACAGACCGGCCTGGGACTCCTCGATCAGCACGATGCGCGCTTCGCGCAACTCCACGGGCTCGCCGCTCACGTTGGGACCATTACCCGGGACAGGGCCGACGTCACTGCCCTTCTCGTCCAGGCGGTTGACCGCCGTTTCAGCCTGCAATACGGCGTCGGCAACTTTTTCGAGCAGCGCCATGTCGTTACCCGCCCAGTGACGCAGCTGCTGCGCCGCCGATTCGATCTCGCTGGCAACGGTCGTCAGGTCCAGCATGGAAAGGGTCTTCCACAGTCGTTCCAGGGCGGCTGCCAGGGTATCGAGCGACTGCTCTGCATCGCCAGCGTTGCGCGCCAGCAGATCCAGCAGATCCTTGATCGCGGTGATTTCCTCGCGCAGCGCATCGGCCACCGAGCGCATGACATCGACTCCCGGCCCGCGCAGGCGCAGGAAGGCCGATTCCAGTTCTATTTCGGTATAGCCGGTATCCGGCAGATTGAGCGTTTGCTTGACCTGATTGCAGCGCTCACAGGTGGCGTCGCCGAGGGCGACCAGATACAGAAGCTCGCGCAATAGCTGCGGCTGTGACTGCGGCGGCGCAGCGCCGGCCCGTGCACCGCGCTCGCGCACAACGCGGTCAATCTGGGCGAAGAGCTTCTTGCGCGGCGCTGTCAGTTGCAGAGGCGTAACCTCGATGGCCTCAAGCGCAGCAGATGCGGCCCAACACAATGTCGCGGCCTCCCGATCCAGGCGCATCTCCCAGCGTTGCAGGGCACGCGTCATCAATGGTGCCGAGGCGGCGACGCCCTCGCCCCGGATCATGCCCAGCAGGCCGAGCTGATACATCTGGCGCAGACGGTTGAAGGTGCGCTTATCCAGTGGCTCAGAGTCGTCGTTGCCACGCAGGCCAAGGGGCAATTCGGCGTTCGAGAGTGCGTAGAAGTGGCTGTCGGCATAGGGCGCAACACCGGAGCGATGGGAACGCAGTTGATTGATCGCCGGCAATAGCAGTTCGGGACGTTCAAACCCCTGATGCCGGCATTGCTGCAGATAGCGCTCCAGGAGAAAGAGACCATCGCACAGGGCCGACAGGGGTTCGTTGCGATCCTCGCCGTCGTGCTCGGGAATGTCGGTTGCCAGCGCAATCATCTCGGTCATCAGCAGGGCTGCACCGCGGAGCTCGATGAGTTCCAGGGTCCCGCGAAGCTGATGCAATCCCTCGATTGCCTGTTGCAACAGGCTGCCGTTATGCCGATCTTCCAGAAACTGCTGAAGCAGATCCTCAACTTCGCCCATGCTGGCGAAAAGTTCTTCCCTGACAAGATCCAGGGATGTGGCGCCTGTTAGCATCGCGTTTTCTCCTAACTTCCCTGCCGTCGGCCTGACGCGCTATCAATCAGCGAATTCAGCGCTCTTCTTGCTCATGTGAGCTGCCATGGCGAGCTTCATGTCTTCGGACTGAAGCATGGCGGCGTTCCAGGTGGCAATATAGTTGAGCCCGTCTTCGACGCTGTGATCACGGCTGAAGCGAATCATTTCCTTGGTCCCACGGATGGCCAGGGGTGATTTGCCGGCTATGTCACGGGCCAGACCCATGACCGCGTCCATCAGCTCGGCGTGATCGGCGTAGGTCCGATTGACCAGGCCCATGGCAGCCGCTTCTGCACCGTCGAATGCACGTCCGGTATAGGCAAGCTCCCGCATCATGCCATCCCCGATCAGGTGCGGCAATCGCTGCAGGGTGCCCACATCGGCGGCCATGCCCATATCGATTTCCTTGATGGAAAAGTGCGCATCAGCGGTCGAGTAACGCATGTCACAGGCCGTGATCAGATCGATGGCTCCCCCTATACAATAGCCCTGAATCGCGGCAATGACCGGCTTGCGGCACTGATCGACGGCGTTGAAGGAAGCCTGGAGCCGCAGCACGTTACGACGGATAACGTCGGCGTTACGGCCGATGTCCGATCCCATCTTGTGGGAAGCCCCGGCCAGCATCATCAGGTCGATACCGGCGGAGAAATGTTTACCCGCCCCGCTGATAACCACCACCCGCACGCTGTCGGTCTGGTCGATCCAATCAAAGGCGGTGATGATCTCCTCCCAGAATGCGGCGCTCATGGCGTTGATTTTCTCGGGGCGATTGATCTGCACGTGCGCCACGTTGCCGACCTGCTCGACGAGCAGTGTTTGGTATTCGGACATCTGCATCTACTCCAAAGTGCGGGTGCGGCCTCATGCGCCGCCTCATGGGACAAGACTGTTACAAAAGTCCAAATATAACAAGTATAAGGATCAACGGCATAGCTGACCCTCTTGGCGCGACACTTTACTAACTGACCAATGGGTCGCGCTGCTGTATTATTGCCCGCGCCTGCCCGCTCCAGAGCCGTTGCGCTCTCTTCATGCTGCACCGAAACGGAGAACCGGTATCGAGGAAAACCCTGAATGACGTTTCGCCTGCGCGAATGAAACCTCATTCAGAGCTTTCTTCCCATACCTTTTGACAGGACTTTCCAATGACCACTTCCGTGCTGCCCGCGTTGGCGCATAACTTTCTGGGGCAAGCCCCCGGTTGGTACAAGCGCACCATTGTCGCTTTTCTGGTACTCAATCCCCTGCTGCTCTGGATGGCTGGCCCGTACATCACCGGCTGGGTACTGGTTCTGCAGTTCATCTTCACCCTGGCCATGGCGCTCAAATGCTACCCCCTGCTGCCCGGCGGCCTGCTGGCCCTGCAGGCACTGGTGATCGGCATGACCACGCCGGACGCCCTGTATGCCGAGGTACTCACCAACTTTCCGGTGATACTGCTGCTGATCTTCATGGTCGCGGGCATCTATTTCATGAAGGAACTGTTGCTGGTGACCTTCACTCGGCTGATTCTCGGTATCCGCTCCAAGTCGTTGATGGGGCTATCATTCTGTCTGGTAGCCGCGGTGCTGTCGGCCTTCCTTGATGCCTTGACCGTCACCGCGGTGATCATCAGCGTCGCGGTGGGCTTCTACGGTGTCTACCACAAGGTGGCGTCTGCCGGCTCGAGCCAGGAGGAGGCAAGCGGCGCGTCAGAGGACGATGAGCCCCTGCATCGCGAGCACCTGGAGGAGTTTCGTGCTTTTCTGCGCAGCCTGCTGATGCATGGCGCTGTGGGTACCGCCCTGGGTGGCGTCTGCACCATGGTCGGCGAGCCGCAGAATCTGCTGATTGCCCGGGTGGCGGACTGGAACTTCGCCGAGTTCTTCCTGTTGATGGCGCCCGTGAGCATGCCGGTGCTGGCCGCGGGTCTGACGACCTGCCTGTTGCTGGAGAAAACCGGCTGGTTCGGCTACGGCGCCCGCTTGCCCAGACCGGTAAGACGGGTTCTGGAAGAATTTGCTCAAGAGGAAAAGGCCAAGCGCAAGACACCACAGAAAGTCGCACTGTCCGTTCAGGCCATCGCTGCGGTGCTGCTGGTGGCCGGTCTGGCCCTGCACGTGGCCGAGGTCGGCTTTATCGGCCTGATGGTGATCATCCTGATCGCGTCGTTCAACGGCATTATCGACGAGCACCAGATCGGCAAGGCCTTTCAGGAAGCCCTGCCCTTCACCTCGCTGCTGGTCGTGTTTTTCGCAATCGTCGCGGTGATCCACGAACAGCACCTGTTCAGCCCGATCATCCACGCAGTGCTTGCGCTGCCGCCGGAATCACAGCCAAGCATGTTCTTCATAGCCAATGGGCTGTTGTCGATGATCAGTGACAACGTGTTCGTGGCCACGGTCTATATCAGCGAGATCAAGCAGAGTCTGGAGAGTGGCGCCATCAGCCGCGAGCAGTTCGAGCGCCTGGCGATCGCGATCAATACCGGCACCAACCTGCCCAGCGTCGCCACGCCCAACGGTCAGGCGGCGTTCCTGTTTCTGCTGACCTCGGCGGTGGCACCCCTGGTGCGACTGTCCTACGGACGGATGGTGTACATGGCGTTGCCCTACACGCTGGTCATGGGCGGCGTGGGTCTGCTCGCGGTCAACCTCTGGATCTGAGCTGCCTCGGCGCCAGGGCCTGATCGGCCCTGGCGCTGCACCGGTTACTCCGCCGGTCGGCCGTTCCACAGAGCAAAGCCTGCGGCTTTCTCGATGGCGGCGAGGCGCTCGACGTGGGCCTGCATTTCGCTTTCGCTGGCCTGTACGACCTTGAGGGCCGGACGACGGGCAGGATCGATGCGGCGGATCGCGCTGACTCCGTTGCTGCTCTGGTCCTGGTCGCTCCCCTGCCCTGCCAGCGACAGCGCGGTCTGGCCACCAGTCATGATCAGATAAACGTCAGCCAGAATCTCTGCATCAAGCAATGCGCCGTGCAGGTCGCGCTGGGAGTTGTCGACCATGTAGCGCTTGCACAGGGCATCCAGGCTGTTGCGCTGGCCGGGATGCTTTTCCCGCGCCATCATCAGGGTGTCGAGCACTCCGCAATGGTCGGCCATGCAGCCATAGGGCGACGACATCAGTTGCAGTTCGGAGTCGAGGAAGCCGATGTCAAAGGGTGCATTGTGGATGACCAGACGCGCGCCCTTGACGAATTCCATGAAGCCGTCCACGACATCGGCAAACAGCGGCTTGTCGGCGAGGAAGGCGTCAGTGATGCCGTGGACCGCCAATGCGCCTTCCTCTACCTCACGCTCGGGATTGATGTAGACGTGAAAATGGCGGCCGGTCAGGCGACGGTCCATCAGCTCGACGCAGCCGATCTCGATAATCCGATGCCCGCTGCGCGGATCGATACCCGTTGTTTCGGTATCCAGTACGACTTCACGCATGGGTCTTGCTCCCCTTGCTCAACACTTCCTGTACTCCCAGGTTGGCCAGCTCGTCGGCGATCTCGTTCTCCCGATGGCCGCTGTGACCCTTGACCCAGCGCCACTCCACCTCGTGCTGGTTGACCAGTTCGTCAAGCAGCATCCAGAGATCGGCATTCTTCACCGGCTGCTTGCTTGCGGTTTTCCAGCCACGCTTCTTCCAGTTGGGCATCCACTCGCGGATGCCCTTCATCACGTACTCCGAATCGGTCGTGAGCATGACTCTGGCCGTTTTCTTCAGGGCGCGCAGCCCCATGATGGCGGCCATCAGCTCCATCCGATTATTGGTGGTCATCAACTCGCCACCGTGCAGGGCCTTTTCATGCTCGCCCAGGCGCAGCAACACGCCCCAGCCGCCCGGGCCCGGATTGCCCTTGCAGGCGCCGTCGGTGAAGATTTCAATGGTATGGCTCATTTCGTATTCCGTTTATGCGTCCGCCGGGTGCCGGCTACCAGGGGCGGCAGTACCAGCGTGGGGAAGGCTCTGGCATGTTGCTTGCGCGGCATGGCACCGAGCATCTGCCGCCGCGCCATCAGGCAGTAGAAGCCGCCCCAGGGCAACCTGTGGCGGGCGGCCCAGTGCTCGAACGGCTGCAGTCGATCCAGGCCGCGCTGCGCTTTCAGCGGCGGACGATAGCATCCATCGATGCGTTTCTCTACTGCAAAACCCAGCACCTCGAGCCAGTCGACCAGACGTGCCGGGCTGACAAAGCCGGCTTCGCTGAGCCAGCTGCGACCGGCGAAATGATTCCAGCCCCAGGTACCCCAGGGATTGAAGCCGAAGATCAGCAGATGACCGCCTGCGCGCACCGCCTGGCCGGCTTCGCGCAGCAGGGTACGCGGCGCCAGACAGAAGTCCAGACCATGGTGCAGCAGAACCACATCGATGGACTGTGGCGCAAAGGGCCACTGGCTCTCTTCCAGGGGCATGGACGGCGGCTCGGCAATCAGGTCGAAGTGCCAGCGGTTGCGCAGCACCGACTGCTGGCCGTCCATGAGCATCGGCGCCAGTCCGTACTGAACCATGTGCTGACCGAAACACCGCCGCAGGCCCTCCTCGGCGACCGTCCGCTGTTCATCGAGCAACATCTGGCCAGCCGGGGTATCCAGCCACAGACGTGCTTCGCGCAGCAGACCCATGAGGTCAGCCTGGCTGATCGATCCGGCACCGGTGTCAGTTCGCATGATTCATCCGCACCCTTATATACGAGCATCCAGTTCTATAAGATAAAGGTACATTCCCTTGAAGGCACCTGCGATATGCTCGAATTTCTGGCATTACCCGCTTTTCAGGACAACTATATCTGGCTGATCCTTGATCCGCAGCGTCAGGAAGCTGCCGTGGTCGACCCCGGGGACGCCGTACCGGTCATCACCTGGCTGGGCCGGCACCCGGAATACCAGCTGCGCCACGTCCTGGTGACCCACCACCACCGCGATCACACCGGCGGTCTGGCGACTCTCAAGGCCGCTACCGATTGCCGCATCTGGGGGCCAAAGGCGGAAACCATTGCCGGCCTGGATCGCCAACTCAACGATGGCGACAGCATCAGCATATTGGGTCAGACACTACAGGTGTACGCGGTGCCCGGCCACACCCTGGGCCACATTGCCTTCTACTGCGACGACCCTGAAGAACCCTGGCTGCTCAGCGGCGACACCCTGTTTGCCGGCGGCTGCGGCCGCCTGTTCGAGGGCACGGCCGAGCAGATGCACGCGTCACTGGAGCGCCTGCGCGCCCTGCCCGACGCCACCAGCGTCTACTGTGCCCATGAGTACACCCAGGCCAACCTGCGCTTTGCCCATGCCGTGGAGCCGGACAACAGCGATATCCGGGTGCGCCTGGAAGTGGTCGACGATCTGCGCGCCGCCGGCAGGATCACGCTGCCCACCAGCATTGCCCTGGAGAAACGCACCAACCCCTTCCTGCGCAGCGACGTGCCGGCCGTGGTGGCTGCGGCTGCGGCGCAACAGGGCGAGCCGGTGTCCGGGGGCGTGGCGACCTTTGCCGCCATCCGGGCATGGAAGGATCGATTCTGACCCCCGGGGATTGTTTCCTTGACCCTCCGGAGCTGAGTTTCTAAACTCGGTCAAATTTTTCCGGACCAGCCAATGCGTTTTTCTGTGTCACATTCGATTTCATCCTGCCGAACCCTGCTACTGATCGCCGGGTTCGCCGTGCTCGCCGGGTGCCAGACCGCCCCCCACGGACCGACCTCCAGCCAGACCGAGGCACGTGCCGACGTGGGTTCGAAACCCACCTTCCGCGAGCGCGGCAGAGACATCCTGCTGCTGCGCAATGCCAAGGGCAACAACGGCGTCAGCAGGCCCCGGTCGGAGCTGGAAACACACACCACCCGCACCCTGTGGGGCCGGATCCGCCAGGGGTTCCTGCTCGATCCCACGGCCATCGAAAACGCGCGCATAGACCGCCAGCGCCTGGCTTTTGCCAGTGAGCCGCGCTACTTCGAGCTCACCAGCAAACGCTCCGAACGCTACCTGCACTATGTGGTCGAACAGCTGGATGAACGGGGCATGCCCCTGGAACTTGCCCTGCTGCCTTTCGTGGAAAGCGGCTACAACCCCATGGCACTCTCCCGCTCCCAGGCCGCAGGCATCTGGCAGTTCATACCGTCCACCGGTGCGGTTTTTTCCCTGCGCCAGGACTCCTGGTACGACGGTCGACGCGACATCACCGCCTCCACCGCAGCTGCCCTGGACTATCTGACCAAGCTCAACCAGATGTTCGATGGTGACTGGCTGCTGGCAGTCGCTGCCTACAATTGCGGTGAGGGCTGTGTGGGCCGAGCCATCGAAGCCAACCGCGCCCGCGGTTTGCCGACCGATTACTGGCACCTGGACCTGCCCTACGAAACCATGAACTACGTGCCCAAGCTGCTGGCCCTGTCACAGATCATCGAAAGCCCCGAGCTGCACGGCACCATTCTTCCGGACCTGGCGGATTCGCCCTACTTTGCCGCCGTGACCATCGAGCGGCAGCTCGATTTGCACAAGGCCGCGGAACTGGCCGACATTCCCGCGGAAGACTTCATCAAGCTGAATCCGGGCTTCAAGCAGCGGGTGACCGCGCCGGGGGCCTATCAACTGCTGGTACCGGTTGATCGCGTCGAGCAATTCAGCACGGCCCTTGCGGAATTGCCGGAAGAGGAACACCTGAGCTTTCAACGCTACACCGTCCGGGCCGGCGATACGCTATCGCAGATCGCCAGCCGCCATGGCGTCGCTCTCGGCGCCCTCCGCGAAGTGAATCAGCTCGACACCTCCATGCTACGCATTGGTCAGGAACTGATGCTGCCCTACTCTGCCAGCTCACCGGCCGCGCCCGCCGCCGCCCAGCCGGCCATGGTTGCCAGCCGGAGCTATCAGGTGCGCTCGGGTGACAATCTGTGGGAAATTGCCCGGCGCCACGGCATCAGTGTTGCCTCCCTGAAACAGCAGAACATGCTCACCACACCCGCCCTGCAGGTAGGGCAGACACTGGAGATTCCAGGGCCGGCCAGCGCGCCGAGCAACCCGGATCGCGAACCTGTTGTCTACACGGTCAAGCCGGGGGATTCACTCTTCAGCATCAGTCGTCAGTTCAATATTGCCATCGACCGGATACGTGAGCACAATCACCTCGGTACGCACCTGCAACCGGGTCAGCAACTGACGCTCAGGATCCCCTGAGCCCGGTCTTGACCCGCGAAGGCGGGTATCCATTCGCAGACCCAGATTGCGCGCAGGAGTAGTAATGATAAAGGTCCTGCGATTAGCCCTCGCGGTATCGCTGATGCTGAGCTGTATCGGGGTAAGTGCTGGCGTCTATCGCCAGCACGGTTATTCCCTCTACGGCCAGCCGCAGTACGCCGAAGACTTCGAACACCTCGACTACGTCAACCCGCAGGCCCCCAAGGGCGGCACATTGCGGGTGATGGGGTCGGGCACCTTTGATACGGTCAATCCTTATACGCTCAAGGGGACCAGTCCGGTGAATACCGGCAACTTTCCCCACTACGGCATCACCGAGCTGAACGAACCGCTGATGGTCGGCACCGGGCTTTACGACCCATCCGGTGATGAGCCCTATTCGGCCTACGGGCTGATTGCAGAGAGCATCGAGTTTGCCGACAACCGCAGCTGGGTGGTATTCAACCTGCACCCGCAGGCGCGCTTTCATGACGGCCACCCGATCACCGCCGAGGACGTTGCTTTCAGCTTTGATACCTTGAGCGAGAAGGGCCACCCCAATTATCGCTCCATGCTTCAGGACGTGGCACGGGTGGACATCCTCGGCGACAAGCGCATCCGCTTTGTCTTCAGCCGCAGCGACAACCCCCTGCTGATCCTGCGCCTGGGGGAACTGCCGGTCCTGCCCAAACACTACTGGCAAGACCGCGAGTTCGGCCAGACCACCTTCGAGCCCGGACTCAACAGCGGCCCCTATCGCATCGTTTCGGTAGAACCGGGGCGGCGGCTGGCCTTTGAGCGAGTCAAGGACTACTGGGGTCGCGATCTGCCGATAAACCGAGGCAAATACAACTTCGACCGTATGGAGGCCGAGTTCTATCGCGACAACAACGTGGCCTTCGAGGCTTTCAAGGCAGGTGAATTCGACATCTACTTCGACCACAAGGCAAGCAACTGGGCCAATGCCTACGACTTTCCTGCGGTACGCAACGGCGCGGTGCTCAAACGCGCAATCAGCCATGAGATTCCCAGCGCAACCCAGGCGCTGTTCTTCAACAGCCGTCGCACGCCCTTCGATCAGCGCAATGTCCGGCAGGCACTGGGCATGCTGTTCGACTTCGAGTGGTCCAATCGGGTGCTGTTCTATGATGCCTACCAGAGGTCGCTGAGTTACTACCCCAACAGCCCCTTCAGTGCCACGGGCCTGCCGGCCGGCCAGGAGTTTCTTTACCTGGAGCCCCACCGCAAGCAGCTGCCGGCAGAACTTTTCATCCAGCCCTTCAGCCTGCCCACCACCAACGGCCAGGGGATACCCCGCGACACCCTGCGCGAGGCCGTGCAGCTGCTGGAGCGCAGTGGTTGGGAGCTGCGCAATGGCCGGTTGGAGAACGCCCAGGGCAACCAGCTGGTATTCGAAGTGCTGCTGGTCAACCCGAGCCTGGAGCGGATCATGCAGCCGTACCGCTCCAATCTGGCGCGCCTGGGTATCGACATGCGCATCCGCACGGTGGACCGGGCCCAGTACAAGGCCAGACTTGATCAGTTCGACTACGACATGATCCTGGCCACCCTGCCCCAGGGCCTGTCGCCGGGCCTGGAGCAGCATGGCTACTTTCACTCCAGCCAGGTCAGCGTCAAAGGCAGCCGCAACTATGCGGGCATCGCCAACCCGGTAGTCGACGACCTGCTCGAGCATCTGCTGGGAGCCAGTAATCGCGAGCAGCAGATCGCTGCGGCCAGGGCGCTGGATCGTGTGCTACTTTGGGAACACTATATAATTCCGAACTGGTATATTGACTACCATCGCATAGCCCATCGTGCCTGGCTTCAGACGCCCGAGATACCACCCTACTCGCTCGCTATTCGCAGCTGGTGGATGGAGCCGGCGTGGATACGTCCGGTACGTAGAGGCCCCCGATCGCAATAAAACAACAAGGTCGACTGATGCCTTCACCACTGAAGCTGATTTGCGCATTTACATTGTCCATCATGGCGGGGCTGGCAGGCGCCGAGACCCCCGCCGATCACGCCATGACCCTGTACGGCGAGCCGCCGGCCTATGCCGCGGACTTCAGTCACTTCGATTATGTCAATCCGCAGGCCCCCAAGGGCGGTACCCTGCGGCTGTCTGGCTTTGGCAGCTTCGATTCGCTCAACGGCTTCATCAGTCGGGGCGCCAGCGCAGACCAGTTGAGTCTGATCTACGACACCCTCACCTTCCATGCGCTGGATGAGCCCTTTACCGAGTACGGACTGCTGGCCGAGCGGATCGAACGGGCAGAAGACAACACCTGGGTGCGCTTTCATCTGCGTCCGCAGGCCCGCTTCCATGACGGCGCACCAGTCACCGCCGCCGATGTCGTATTCACCTTCAATACGCTGGTGGAACAGGGTGCACCCTTCTACCGGGCCTACTACGGCGGCGTGAAGGAAGTGGTGGCCGACAGCGAACGCAGCGTGACCTTTCACTTTCACAACGGCAACAATCGGGAGCTGCCGCTGGTGCTCGGCCAGTTGCCTGTTCTGCCTGCGCACTACTGGGCCGACCGCGACTTCAGCAAGACCACCCTCGAACCGCCTCTGGGCAGCGGCCCCTACCGGATCACCGATGTCAGCGGCGGGCGCAACATCAGCTATGAACGGGTAGCCGACTACTGGGCCAACGATCTGCCGGTGCGCCGCGGCTTTTACAACTTCGACCGCATCGTCGTCGATTACTACCGCGATACCGGGGTAGCCCTGGAGGCCTTCAAGGCCGGTCAGTTCGACCTCAATCAGGAGGTCAGCGCCAAGAACTGGGCGACCGGCTACGACAGTCCGGCCCTGCGCGCGGGCGACATCATCAAGGAAGAGATACCCAACCTCAATGTGCAGGGCATGCAGGGCTTTGTCTTCAACCTGCGTCGACCGATTTTCGAGGACCGGCGCGTGCGCAAGGCCATCAGCCTGCTGTTTGATTTCGAGTGGTCGAACAAATCCCTGTTCCATAACGCCTATGCCCGCACCGACAGCTTCTTCGACAACTCCGAGCTCGGCGCTACCGGCGCCCCCGGCCCCGGTGAACTCGCATTGCTGGAACCCTGGCGCGAGCAGCTGCCCGCAGACGTCTTTGAGGAAGTGCAGGGCCCACCGGAAACCGATGGCAGTGGCATCATCCGCGAGCAGATGCGCGAGGCCTACCGTCTATTGCAAGACGCCGGCTGGGAGATCGTTGATGATCGCCTGGTGAATGAACAGGGCGAGCATCTGCAGTTCGAATTCCTGATCGCCCAGTCCGACTTCGAACGGGTCCTGCTGCCCTACAAGCGCAATCTCGCCTCCCTGGGCATCGAGCTGACCCTGCGCCGGGTAGACGTCTCCCAATATATCAACCGTCTGCGTTCGCGGGATTTCGATATGGTGGTGACCGGCTTTGGTCAGTCGAATTCGCCGGGTAACGAACAGCGCGAATACTGGCATTCCTCCAGCGCCGACAACCCCGGCAGCCGCAATCTGATGGGCCTGCAGGATCCGGCCGTGGACGCCCTGGTGGAGGGCCTGATCGAGGCTGAGTCGCGCGAGGCGCTGCTCAATCATACGCGGGCGCTTGATCGTGTTCTGCTTGCCGGTCACTACGTGGTGCCCAACTTCCATACCACGGTGTACCGGGTGGCCTACTGGGACAAGTTTGCCCATCCGCAGCAATCGCCACGCTATGATCTGGGCCTGTTCACCTGGTGGGTCGATGCCGAAAAAGCCGCCAGGCTCAAAGGCAAGCCGGTTCCCGTCACCGTGCAGGAAGACTGAGCATGCTGGCCTACATCGTCCGCCGATTGCTGCTGATCATCCCGACACTGTTCGGCATCCTGCTGATCAACTTCCTGATCATCCAGGCCGCTCCCGGCGGTCCGGTGGAACAGATGATCGCCAATCTCGAAGGCTTCGAGGGTGCCACCAGCCGAATCTCCGGCAGCATGCAGGGCGAGGTAGCCAGTGGCAGCACCTACCGCGGCGCCCAGGGCCTTGACCCGGACATCATTGCCGAGATCGAACGCATGTATGGCTTCGACAAGCCTGCCCATGAGCGTTTCTGGTTGATGATCAAGGGCTATATGACCTTCGATTTCGGTGACAGCTTCTTCCGTGATGAAAGTGTGATCGACCTGATCATCGAAAAAATGCCGGTCTCCATCTCGCTGGGCCTGTGGACCACGCTGATCACCTACATGATCTCGATCCCGCTGGGCATTCGCAAGGCGGTACGCCACGGCTCCACCTTCGACATCTGGACCAGTTCGCTGATCATCGTCGGCTATGCCATTCCAGGCTTTCTGCTCGCCATCATGCTGATCGTGCTATTTGCTGGCGGCAGCTACTTCGACTGGTTCCCGCTGCGCGGGCTGACTTCCAACAACTGGGAGGAACTGGGCACCTGGGCCAAGATCAAGGATTACGCCTGGCACCTGGTGCTGCCGATCACGGCGATGGTGATCGGCAGTTTCGCCACCCTGACCATGCTGACCAAGAACTGCTTTCTGGACGAGATCGGCAAGCAGTACGTGGTGACCGCCAAGGCCAAAGGCCTGTCTGCTGGCCAGGTGCTGTACGGCCACGTGTTTCGCAATGCCATGCTGCTGATCATCGCCGGCTTCCCCTCGGCGCTGATCAGCGTGTTCTTTACCGGCGCCCTGCTGATCGAGGTGATTTTTTCCCTCGACGGCCTGGGCCTGCTGGGCTTCGAGGCGGCGATCAATCGCGATTATCCAGTGATGTTCGGTACGCTGTTCATCTTCACCCTGCTGGGTCTGGTGGTGAAGCTGATCGGTGACATTACCTACACCCTGGTCGACCCGCGTATCGACTTCGAAAGCCGGGAGGGTTGAGCATGGCTTCGCGCTTTTCACTCTCCCCGCTCAACCGCCGCCGCTTTGGCCTGTTCAAGGCCAACCGGCGTGGCTGGTGGTCATTGCACATCTTCATGGTGCTGTTTGTACTGAGCCTGGGCGCCGAATTCGTCGCCAACGACAAGCCGCTGCTGGTGAGCTACCAGGGCGACCTCTACGTACCGGTGCTCAAGCGTTATGCCGAGACCGAGTTCGGCGGCGAGTTCCCGATCACGGCAGACTATCGCAGCCCCTATATCCGCAGCCTGATCGAGGAGAAAGGCGACGGCTGGATGCTATGGCCGCCCATCCCGTTCAGCTACGACACCATCAATTACGATCTGCAGGTGCCCGCCCCGGCACCGCCCTCCGCCGACAACTGGCTGGGCACCGACGACCAGGCCCGGGATGTGGCGGCACGAGTCATCTACGGCTTCCGGATCTCGGTCCTGTTCGCCCTGACCCTGACCATACTCAGCTCGATCATCGGCGTGGTGATCGGCGCCATCCAGGGCTTTTACGGTGGCCGCATCGACCTGTTCGGCCAGCGCTTCATCGAAGTCTGGTCCGGCCTGCCAGTGCTCTATCTGCTGATCATCCTGGCCAGCTTCGTGCAGCCGAATTTCTGGTGGCTGCTGGGCATCATGCTGCTTTTTTCCTGGATGGCACTGGTCGATGTGGTGCGCGCCGAGTTCCTGCGTGGACGCAACCTGGAGTACGTACGCGCCGCACGGGCGCTGGGGGCAAACAACCGCGTGATCATGTTCCGGCATATTCTGCCCAACGCCATGGTGGCCACCCTGACCTTCTTCCCGTTCATCCTTACCGGTGGGGTGATTACCCTGACCTCCCTGGACTTTCTCGGTTTCGGCCTGCCTGCCGGCTCGCCCTCGCTGGGAGAGCTGATCGCCCAGGGCAAGGCCAACCTGCAGGCGCCCTGGCTGGGCATAACCGCCTTTGTAGTGCTCTCGGTGATGCTCAGCCTGCTGGTATTCATTGGCGAGGCCCTGCGCGATGCCTTTGACCCCAGGAAATGACATGACAGACGAGCCCCTGATCCGGATCGAGAATCTCAGCGTCGCCTTCGCCAGCGAGCACCAGGAAGTCATGGCCGTGCGCGATGTCAGCCTCGACATCCGCCGTGGCGAAACCCTGGCTCTGGTCGGGGAAAGTGGCTCCGGCAAATCGGTGACCGCCCATTCGATTCTGCGCCTGCTCCCCTACCCGCAGGCGCACCATCCCAGCGGTCGCATACTCTACAAGGGCGAGGACCTGTTGCAGGCCGGTGAGAAGCGCTTGCGACAGGTGCGTGGCAACCGGATATCCATGATCTTCCAGGAGCCGATGAGTTCGCTCAATCCGCTGCACACCGTGGAGCGCCAGATCAACGAAGTGCTGGTACTGCACAAGGGGCTGAACAAGGCGGCGGCGCGGGAGCGCACGCTGGAGCTGCTCGATCTGGTCGGTATTCCGGATCCGGCCGGCCGGCTGGGTGCCTATCCCCACGAGCTCTCCGGGGGACAGCGTCAAAGGGTGATGATTGCCATGGCCCTGGCCAACGAACCCGAGCTGTTGATCGCCGACGAGCCCACCACCGCGCTGGATGTCACCGTTCAGCTGAAGATTCTCGAACTGCTCAAGTCGTTGCAGGACAAGCTGGGCATGGCGCTGCTGCTGATCAGCCATGACCTGAACCTGGTACGCCGAATTGCGCATCGGGTATGTGTCATGTATCAGGGTTGCGTCGTCGAAGAAAATGAATGCGCAACGCTCTTTGCCGATCCGCAGCATGAATACACCCGGCGCCTGATCGCAGCGGACCCGACCGGCGACCCGGTGACGGTCAACGCAGACGCGCCGGTCATTCTGCGGGCCGAGCAACTCAGGGTCTGGTTCCCGATACGCAAGGGTGTCATGCGACGTACCGTGGATCATGTGAAGGCGGTCACCGATGCCTCCTTCGCGCTGAAGGCCGGTCACACCCTGGGCATCGTCGGTGAGAGCGGCTCGGGCAAGACCACGCTGGGCCTGGCCTTGCTGCGCCTGATCGAGAGCAAGGGTCTGATCGAGTGCAATGGCCAGCGCCTGGACGGGCTCAGCCAGAACGCCGTGCGGCCGATGCGCAGGCAGTTTCAGGTGGTCTTTCAGGACCCCTTCGGCAGCCTGAGTCCGCGCATGTCGATCGCGCAGATCATCAGCGAAGGCCTGGAGATTCATCGTATCGGCACGATTGCCGAGCGTGAACAGATGGTGATCCAGGCCCTGCAGGAGGTGGGCCTTGAACCGGAGACCCGTCACCGCTATCCGCATGAGTTTTCCGGCGGACAGCGGCAACGGGTGGCGATTGCTCGGGCCCTGGTGCTCAAGCCCTCGCTGATCCTGCTTGATGAGCCGACTTCGGCTCTGGACCGCACGGTCCAGGGGCAGGTCGTCGAGTTGCTCCGCGACCTGCAGCGCAGGCACAATTTGAGCTATTTGTTTATCAGCCATGACCTGGCGGTGGTCAGGGCCCTCAGCCACGAGCTGATGGTCATACGTCATGGAGAGATCGTCGAACAGGGTTCGGCCAGGGAGATATTCGCTTCACCACAGCATGAGTACACTCATGAGCTGTTCGAGGCAGCCTTCGCCAGACCGGTATCCGTCAACAGGGCTGAAGATTCGCAGGCCCAGTAGAAAAACAGGAATAACGCATGGGATTTTTAAGTGGTAAACGCGTACTTATCGTTGGCGTAGCCAGCAAACTGTCCATCGCCTCCGGCATCGCTGCGGCCATGCACCGCGAAGGCGCCGAACTGGCCTTCACCTATCAGAATGACAAGCTCAAGGACCGTGTCGAGAAGTTTGCGGCGGAATGGGGCTCGGGACCCGAATTGTGTTTCCCCTGCGATGTGGCCGATGATGCGCAAATCGAAGAGGCCTTCGCCCAGTTGGCCCAGAAATGGGATGGGCTGGATTGCATCGTGCATTCGGTCGGCTTTGCACCCGGCGATCAGCTCGATGGCGACTTTACCGAAGTCACTACTCGCGAGGGTTTCCGCATTGCCCATGATATCAGTGCCTACAGCTTCGTCGCCCTGGCCAAGGCCGGTCGCGAATTGATGAAAGGGCGTAACGGCAGCCTGCTGACCCTCTCCTACCTGGGTGCAGAACGCACCATGCCCAACTACAACGTCATGGGCATGGCCAAGGCCAGCCTCGAGGCCGGTGTACGCTACCTGGCCACCAGCCTGGGCCCCGAGGGCACGCGGGTCAATGCGATCTCTGCCGGTCCGATCCGCACGCTCGCCGCCTCCGGCATCAAGAGCTTCCGCAAGATGCTCTCGCACAACGAGAAGCAGACGCCGATGCGGCGTAATGTCACCATCGATGAAGTGGGCAATGCCGGCGCCTTCCTGTGCTCCGATCTGGCTTCGGGTGTTTCCGGCGAGATCATGTACGTGGACGGCGGCTTCAACATTACCGCAATGGGTAATCTGGAAGACTGAGCCTTCGGTGCTCGCGCCGGATCGCGGATCCGGCGCAAAAAAAAGCCACACCCTGAGGTGTGGCTTTTTTGTGGCCGTCCATCAGGACGACCGGGTGATTCAGAAGCGTTCGATCTCCGCTCGCTCCTTCAGGCTTTCCTGTAGCGCAGTGAAATCCTGAGTGCCTGACTGGCCAGAGATATAGCGCTGGAACAGTTCGCTCTCGGCCGTCTCCCGCAGCGACTCCGGCGTTGCTACGCCACGCAGCTCGACGATCCACTGGCTGCCATCAGGTTGCCGTGCATGGCCGTACACAGGCTCTCCCTCGGACGGGCGCGGCATGGCGAAGACGCTGCGCAGCAAGGTCCGGGGCAGCTCGTTGTTGGAACGATTGATGGCCTCGTGATTATTCCAGCTGCCGCCTATCCGCTCTGCCACATCCGCCGGCTGGGTGCTGTCAGCCTCCAGCGCCGCAACCAGCTCCTCAGCCTGTTCACGGGTCTGATCGACCGCTTTCTCGAAGCGCAGGGTATCGGCTATGTCTTCGGAAACCTCTTCCAGCGGGCGCTGCTTGGCGCGCATGTGCTCCTTGACGCGAATCACCACGGAGGTATCGGCATCCAGCTCAAGCAGCTGACTGTTGAGCCCGTCCTGCAGGACCTCCTCATCAAAGGCTGCAGCCATGACCCTGGGGTTGGCAGCCAGACCCTCGCCACCCTCACGGCCAACCGGACCGATGGTTTCTATCTCGAGGTTCAGTGCCCGCGCGGGCTCGGCAAGGTCCGGCGATTCGTAGACCAGGTTGGCCAGCTCGCGACTGGCTTCCACATACTGGCGCTCGACCTGTTCAGCCTTGAGTTCGGCTTCCAGCCCTTCGCGCATGGATTCCAGACTGGGCAGCTCGGGGGCCGCCACGTCGGTCAGCTTGATCAGGTGATAACCGAAGCTGGTACGCACCGGCTCGGACACCTCACCCCGCTCCAGGGCAAAGAGCGCCTCGTCGAAAGCCGGGTCAAAACTGCCCTGCACGGAATAACCCAGATCACCGCCACTGGCGGCGGTGCCGATGTCATCGGACACATCGTCGACTACCTGTGCAAAGGCCTCGCCCTCTTCCAGGCGCTGCCTGGCGGCCGTGATGGTTTCCAGTGCCTGCTCTTCGCTGACCTCGTCGGTGACTTCCACGAGGATGTGCGAGGCGCGACGCTGTTCGGTCAGGTTGCCTATCTCACGCTCGTACAGGGCCTGCAGGGCCTGCTCGTCAACCTGGACCTGATCGAAGAAATCGTTCCGTGACAGCGTCAGGGCCTCCAGCACGACCTGTTCTTCGGTCATGAACTGCTCGGCATTGGCGGTGTAATAGGTCTCGATCTCTTCCTCGGTCACATTGATCTCATCACGCTGGATCGGCAGTTCGATCACCGTGAAGTCGCGGGTCTGCTCTTCCAGGCGGGCCAGCTGGACCTGCTCGTTCTTCGTGGCAAAGGCGGTCGCTTCAAAGGCATTGCGCAACTGGGCCAGCAACAGCTCCTGGCGTACCAGATCGCGGAAGGCCATGCGCGAAGCCAGGCCCATGTTGCGTATGACGATATCGAAACGGTTGGCATCAAACTCGCCATCAACCTGGAAATCCGGAGTGGACAGGATGAGCCGGTCGATCATCGCCTCGGATACGCGCAGATCAAAGTCCCTCGCACCCTCGACCAGCACGGCCCGTTCGATCAACCCGTCAAGCACCGACTCGCGCAGCAATGCATCGTCGATCATGTTGGGATCGAAGTTGTCGTTGAGCTGCTGGAGCTGCTGCACCAGCTGACGACGCTGGAGCCCAACCGCCTGCTCCAGTTCGAATTTGGTGATTTCCGTACCGTTGACTGCGGCAGCATTCTGTTCGTTGCTTCCGAAACGGCTTATTGATTCCCAACCGGTCAAAGCGAAGATCAGCACAATGACGCCTACGATCACCTTGGCGACCCAGCTTTGCGCATTGTCCCTCATTCTTTGCAGCATCTTGCCCCCGAAACCCAAGTCGTCAGCAGCCCCCAGTGGCGCTGCCCGTGCCGTCGATCACCGATCGCCGACCTATTATTCTGTCTAAACGAAAAAGGCGCATCAGGGTTGATGCGCCTTTTTGGAAACTGACCGAACCACATGAGTGGAAACTTGCCTCAACAGCGATGTTGGCTGCGCCTGGCTATGGTTCGAAGTAGATACCAGGGCTTGCACCCCGACACAGACAATCAGTAACTGGACGCGCTCAGTTCACAGCGTCCTTCAGTGCCTTGCCCGCTTTGAAACCCGGAATCTTGGCGGCGCTGATTTCAATCGGCTTGCCAGTTTGCGGGTTGCGACCGGTACGGGCAGCGCGATCCTTCACAGCGAAGGTACCAAAACCAACCAGCACGACCGAATCACCAGCCTTCAGGGCATCAGTGATGGACTCGATGACGGCGTCAAGAGCACGGCCGGCAGCAGCTTTAGGAATATCGGCGGAAGCGGCAATGGCATCAATCAATTCAGACTTGTTCACTCTAAGTCCCCTTATTAGTTTCAAATGAGTTGTTAGTCGTTATGTAAGCTTGTGGTCTTAGCAAAGCTGTGGCCAGTCAGCATACCTGCGTAGGTCGAAGCACGCTTTATAGCAAGCGGTCAAAAACCGTGTCAAGGAATGCCTGTGGTATCGCTGGTCCGCTTGTGAACCTCTCACCCTGTTGGGTGATTGCTCGGAAGCGGACCTTTGCTACCTCAGTGAGTACTGATACGTTTCTTCGTATCCGTAGTCTGATTGTCATCCTTTGCAACCATCTCTTCAACCCCTTCTTGCAAGGGCTCCGGCACGTATTGCAGCGCAATCTGCAACACTTCGTCAATCCATTTTACCGGCTTTATCTCAATATCCTGCTTGATGTTCTCCGGTATCTCCTTGAGATCGCGGATATTGTCGTAGGGAATGATCACCGTCTTGATACCACCCCGGTGCGCCGCCAGGAGCTTTTCCTTGAGCCCGCCGATCTGCAGCACCTGACCGCGCAGGGTGATCTCGCCGGTCATTGCCACGTCTGCACGCACCGGAATCCGGGTCAAAGCCGAGACCAGGGCGGTACACATGCCCACCCCTGCGCTGGGGCCATCCTTGGGCGTGGCACCTTCGGGAACGTGGATGTGAATGTCGTGCTTCTCGTGGAAGTCGCCGCCCAGACCCAGACTGCTGGCCCGGCTGCGCACCACCGTGAGCGCTGCACTGATCGATTCCTGCATGACGTCACCCAGGGAGCCGGTCTTGATCTGACGGCCCTTGCCGGGCACCACAGCGGCTTCCAGGCTGAGCAGCTCGCCACCCACCTGGGTCCAGGCCAGACCGGTCACCTGACCGATCTGGTCGGCTTCCTCGGCCAGGCCGTACTTGAACTTGCGTACGCCAAGCAGCTCCTCGAGCAGGTCACCGTCGACCACGACCTTGTCCTTGCTCTTGCTGCCCACCTGGGTTCTGACCACCTTGCGACACAGCTTGGCAATCTGCCGCTCGAGACCACGCACGCCGGCCTCCCGGGTGTAGTAACGGATGATGTCGCGCAGGGATTCGCGGGTGAAGGTCAGCTCGTCCTTCTTCAGACCGTTGTTCTTGATCTGTTTGGCAACCAGGTAGCGTTCGGCGATGTTGATCTTCTCGTCCTCGGTATAACCGGGGATGCGAATCACCTCCATGCGATCGAGCAGCGGCGCCGGGATGTTCATCGAGTTGGCGGTACAGATGAACATCACATCGGACAGGTCGTAATCGACCTCCAGATAGTGATCGTTGAAGTTGTGGTTCTGTTCGGGATCCAGGACCTCGAGCAGGGCCGAAGACGGATCACCGCGCATGTCGGCACCCATCTTGTCGATTTCGTCGAGCAAAAAGAGCGGATTCTTCACTCCCGCCTTGGACATCTTCTGGATCACCTTGCCCGGCAACGAGCCGATATAGGTACGTCGATGGCCGCGGATCTCGGCCTCGTCGCGTACCCCACCCAGGGCCATCCGGACAAACTTGCGGTTGGTAGCCCGCGCCAGGGACTCACCCAGGGAGGTCTTGCCGACGCCGGGCGGGCCGACCAGACAGAGGACCGGCCCCTTGAGCTTGCGCACACGCTTCTGCACCGCCAGATACTCGAGAATGCGCTCCTTGACCTCATCCAGACCGTAGTGATCGGCATCCAGCACGCCTTCGGCCCGCACAGGGTCGTAGCGCACCTTGCTGGCCTTTTTCCAGGGCACGTTGCACAGCCACTCGATATAGGAGCGCACCACGGTCGCCTCGGCGGACATGGGTGACATCATCTTCAGCTTGTTCAGCTCGGTGGTGGCCTTGGTCAGTGCCTCCTTGCTCATACCGGCGGCGTCGATCCGGGACTTCAGCTCGTCGAACTCGTTGTTGCCGTCTTCGCCGCTGCCCATCTCCTTCTGGATGGCCTTCATCTGTTCGTTCAGGTAGTACTCGCGCTGGCTGCGCTCCATCTGCTTCTTCACACGGCCGCGAATGCGCTTCTCGACCTGCAGCAGATCGATCTCGCCATCGAGCACACCGAGAACGTGCTCCACACGCTCACGCAGGGGCAGGATCTCGAGAATTTCCTGTTTCTGGTCCAGCTTGAGGGTCAGATGGGCGGCCATGGTATCCACCAACCGGCCAGGCTCCTCGATGCTGGAGAGCGAAGACAGCACCTCGGCCGGCACCTTCTTGCCCAACTGCACGAACTGCTCGAACTGGCTCATGAGACTGCGGATCAGTACCTCCGACTCGCGATCATCCAGTTCACTTTCCTCAAGCGGCACTGCGCGGGCGACCTGATAGGTACCCAGCTCCTCGACGTGCTCGATGCGCGCCCGCTGCTCGCCTTCCACCAGTACCTTGACGGTGCCGTCAGGCAGCTTGAGCAGCTGCAGAATGGTCGCGACCGTGCCCAGGCTGTAGATGCCGTCACGGCCCGGATCGTCCTCGCCCGGATCGCGCTGGGCGACCAGCAGGACCTGCTTGTCACCGGCCATTGCCGCTTCCAGCGCTTCGATGGACTTGTCGCGTCCCACGAACAGCGGAATGACCATGTGGGGATACACCACTACGTCACGCAGTGGCAGGAGCGGAAATTCGCTAGATGTCGTCATGGCTGAAACTCGCTTGCTGAGGGGCGCATTGATTGACCGCACCCGTAATAAAAGTGTCCATGAATTCAAAGATGGGGGCAGCGGACAGAAAAAACAAGCCGCATCACACACCGGGATACAACCGGGTTGCCGGCTACGGCCTGCAGCAAAAAAAACGCCCGGCCCCTTTCGGGTACCGGGCGCCTGTTGCCAGCCGGGTTATTCCTCCGGCATGGCCTTGGGCGGATTCTCGCTGGAATCGTAGATCAACAGGGGCTTTGCGTCGCCGCTGATCACGTTCTCGTCGATCACCACCTTGCTGACATGTTCTGCAGAGGGAATGTCGTACATGGTATCGAGCAGCACGTTCTCCAGAATCGAGCGCAAACCGCGCGCACCGGTCTTGCGTTCCAGGGCCCGGTTGGCGATCGCCTTGAGAGCATCGGTACGGAATTCCAGATCGACGTCTTCCATCTCGAACAGACGCGCATACTGCTTGGTCAACGCGTTCTTCGGCTCGGTCAGAATCTGGATCAAGGCGGCCTCGTCCAGCTCATCGAGGGTCGCGATCACCGGTAGACGACCGACAAACTCGGGAATCAGGCCGAAACGCACCAGATCTTCGGGCTCGACACCCTTGAGCGTCTGTCCGACCTTCTTGCCTACATCCTGGCTGCGCACCTTGGCACTGAAGCCGATACCGCTCTTCTCGGAGCGATCACGGATGACCTTCTCCAGACCGGAGAAGGCACCGCCACAGATGAACAGGATATTGCGCGTATCGACCTGCAGGAATTCCTGCTGGGGATGCTTGCGTCCACCCTGGGGCGGTACCGAGGCCACAGTGCCTTCGATCAGCTTGAGCAGGGCCTGCTGCACACCTTCGCCCGATACGTCGCGGGTGATGGAGGGGTTGTCAGACTTGCGTGAAATCTTGTCGATCTCGTCGATGTAGACAATACCCATCTGGGCCTTTTCGACATCGTAGTCGCACTTTTGCAGGAGCTTCTGAATGATGTTTTCGACGTCCTCACCGACATATCCAGCCTCGGTCAGAGTCGTGGCGTCGGCGATGGTGAATGGCACATTCAGCAGCCGCGCCAGGGTTTCCGCCAGCAGCGTCTTGCCCGAACCGGTCGGCCCGATCATCAGAATGTTGCTCTTGCCGAGCTCCACATCATCCTTGCCTTCACGCTGATTCAGACGCTTGTAGTGGTTGTACACGGCTACCGAAAGGACCTTCTTCGCGCGTTCCTGACCGATCACGTACTGGTCGAGGATGCCACAGATTTCCTTTGGCGAAGGCAGCTTGGCGCCACTGCTCTCGGCCTGGCTTTCCTGTACTTCCTCACGGATGATGTCGTTGCACAAATCCACGCACTCATCACAGATGAATACGGAGGGGCCGGCAATCAGCTTGCGCACTTCATGCTGGCTTTTGCCGCAGAAGGAGCAATACAGCAACTTGCCGTTGTCGTCACCCTTCCCAGTCATATCGGTCATCTAAAACCCCTGCTAACGTTCACTCTTATTCACAAAGATGGGGGCATTGCCGCCACTTTGCAAGTGCAACACTATCATTACATTCCCGCAGACCGCACCCGAGCAGTTCGCCGAGCGCGGTCAGGGACCGCTCTATTCCACGGTTTCGCGGCGACCCATGACCTTGTCGATCAAGCCATAGGTAACGCTTTCCTCAGCGTTCATGAAGCGGTCACGATCGGTGTCGCGCTCGATCACTTCCAGGCTCTGGCCGGTATGATGCGCCAGGATACGGTTGAGCTTGTCGCGGATATTGAGAATTTCCTTGGCGTGGATTTCGAAATCCGACGCCTGCCCCTGGAAGCCACCCAGCGGCTGGTGAATCATCATGCGCGAGTTGGGCAACGCAAAACGCTTGCCCGGCTCGCCGCCGGCGAGCAGGAATGAACCCATGCTGGCGGCCTGGCCGATGCACAGGGTGCTGACGTTTGGCTTGATGAACTGCATGGTGTCGTAGATTGCCATGCCGGCCGTCACCGATCCGCCTGGCGAATTGATGTACAGGTGGATGTCCTTGTCGGGATTTTCCGATTCCAGAAACAGCAGCTGCGCCACGACCAGATTGGCCATGTAGTCCTCCACCTGCCCCACCAGGAAGATCACCCGCTCCTTCAGCAGTCGGGAATAGATGTCATAGGAGCGCTCGCCCCGTGCTGACTGCTCGACAACCATGGGCACCAGACCGCCCGCTGCCTGAATTTCCGGTGGGAACTGATTGAAGCTGTTATGCGTCATGGATTGAAATCACTCCGATTGGACCTGTCGCGAAAAAACGAAAGCCAGCCCTAAGGCTGGCTCACGCATTGCTTGAGTTGTTGACGATCTTACTCGTCTGCGCCAGCCTCGGCTTCGTCAGCTTCGAGGTCCTTGGCTGACTGGGCGGGCTTCACGGCGTCTTCATAGGGGACCTGCTTGCTGGTCACCTGAGCCTTCTGCAAAACAGTATCCACCACTTGCTCTTCGAGCACAACCGACTGAATCTCTGCTAATTGTTGCTCGTTCTGGTAGTACCAGTTCACTACCTGCTCGGGTTCCTGATAGGCAGATGCCAGCTCTTCGACCATCGCGCGAACACGATCGTTGTCCGGCTTGATGTCGTTCTGCTTGACCACGTCCGCGACAATCAGGCCCAGGGAGACGCGACGCTTGGCCTGCTCTTCGAACAACTCGGCGGGCAGCTGGCTGGGGTCGATATTGGCACCACCGAACTGCTGCACGGCCTGCTGACGCAGACGGTCAATCTCGCTGCTGACCAGGGCCTTGGGCACGTCGATGCTGTTGGTGGCGAGCAGACCGTCCATGACCTGGGTCTTGACCTTGGTCTTGATGGCCTGGCGCAGTTCGCGCTCCATGTTCTTGCGTACTTCCGCGCGGAACGCGTCAATGCCGCCCTCTTCCACGCCGAACTTGGCGAAGAATTCGTCATTCAGCTCAGGCAGGGCAGGAGCCGCTACGGCGTGCACCTTGACGTCAAACTCGGCGGCCTTACCGGCCAGCTCGAGGTTCTGATATTCCTCGGGGAAGGTGACATTCAGGGTAACCGAGTCACCGGCCTTGGCGCCCAGCAGGCCATCCTCGAAGCCCGGGATCATGCGGCCGGAGCCCAGTACGATCTCGGTGTTGTTGGCGGCACCGCCCTGGAAGGGCTCGCCGTCGACCCGGCCGACGAAATCGACCTTCAACTGGTCGCCGTTCTCTGCAGCGCGCTCGACAGTTTCGAACTGGGTATTCTGCTTGCGCAGAATCTCGAGCATGCTTTCCAGATCCTCGTCACGTACTTCGGATTCGATGCGCTCTACCTTGATCTCGCTGAAATCACCCAGGGTGATTTCCGGATAGACTTCAAAGGTCGCCACGTACTCGAAATCCTTGCCCTCTTCCAACTGCTTCGGCTCGACGCTGGGCGCGCCCGCCGGATTGAGCTTCTCCTGCATGATGGCTTCGTAGAAGGAAGACTGGATGACTTCACCCATGACTTCCTGGCGGGCAGAGCCGCCAAAACGCTTGCGAATGACGCTCATCGGCACCTTGCCAGGACGAAACCCATCGACTTTGGCGCGGCTGGCAGTCTGCTGCAGGCGCTTGTTGACCTCGGATTCGATGCGGTCAGCCGGAATGCCGACAGTCATGCGGCGCTCAAGGCCGGAGGTGGTTTCAACCGAAACTTGCATGGAGAGTCCTCGTTGAACGAACAGATTGATTGGTGATTTCGTAAAAGCCGAACAGTCTAATCGCTAACGCAATGGAAGTCATCACCAGTGGTGGCGGGGGCGGGAAATAGCCGGGCAAACCCGGCGTCGGGCTAGCTCGAGACCGTACGGGAGGCCAGCACACGCTCGAAGTCGGCCAGCGGCATGGGCCGATGGAAAAGATAGCCCTGGAAAACTTCACAGCCCTTTCCCACCAGCCAGTCATATTCCGCCGTGGTTTCCACGCCCTCGGCGATGCAGTGCAAGCCCAACTGCCGGGAGAGCTGCAGGATGACTTCGACAATCGCGGCGTCGCGGGAGGACCGGGTGATATCGCGCACAAAACTCTGGTCGATCTTCAGTTTGTCGATGGGCATGCTCTTGAGATAGGCCAGGGAACAGTAGCCGGTACCGAAATCATCAATAGCCAGCCCCAGCCCAAGACCGCCCAGGTCATGCAGGACCTGACGCGCATGATCGAGGTTGTCGATCAACGCTCCTTCGGTAATTTCCAGTTCGATCTGGCTGGGGGGCACGTCAAATTCATGCAGCGTCTGCCTGACCAGTTCAACAAAACCGGCGTTCTGGAACTGGGCGGCCGAGATGTTGACCGACAGCCTGACCGCTGGCCGTCCGGCATCATGCCAGCAACGTATCTGCCGGCAGGCGCTGCGCAGCACCCAGGCATCGATGTCTGCGATCAGCATCGATTCCTCGGCGATCGGGATGAACACGCCGGGAGGAACCAGGCCCTTCTCGGGATGGTTCCAACGCAACAGCACCTCGGCACTGTCCACATCCTCGAAACCATTACGCACCTGGGGCTGGAAGTAGAGCTGGAACTGATCTCCTTCCAGCGCTCGGCGCATATCGCTCTCCAACTCCATCCGCTGCTGTGAGGCCGCCTGCATTTCCTGCGCGTAGAAACGGAAGCTGTTACCTCCGCTGCGCTTGGCCTGGTACATGGCGGTATCCGCCTGCTTCATGAGATCGTCAATGGTCTGGCCGTCATTCGGAAACACCGAAGCTCCGATACTCATGGTGCTGCGCAGTTCGTGACGACCGATGACGACCGGCTTGGGGATAGTCGCCAGCAGGCGCCCCACCACCGTCATGACTTCCGCGGCGAGATCGGTCTCTGGCGAGACATCGGTGATCACCACGGTAAACTCATCGCCACCCAACCGGGCCACCGCATCCTCGCTACGGATACAGCCGCGAATCCGCTCGGCTACTGCCTGCAGGTACTGATCGCCGGCAGCGTGACCGATGGAGTCGTTAATCAGCTTGAACCGGTCCAGGTCAATAAACAGCAGCGCAACGCGCGTTCCATGCCGCCGCGAGCGCTCCAGAGCCTGCCCAAGGGCAAGCTTCAGCGCCACCCGATTGGGCAGCCCGGTCAGATCGTCGAAATGGGCCTGATGATAGAGATCGGACTGCCACTGCGCGCGGGTCAGCGCGATCGACAGACGGCCCACCACCTGCGCAGCCCAGCTGGCATCATCCTGACCGGCATCGGCAGAGGGCCTGATCCCCATCAGCACGAACCCCTTGAGCGAACCTGAAACATGCAGCGGAAACAGCTCCAGGGCATCACCCCGCTCTGCATCCGGCATCGGTGGCAACCAGTCCGGATACCTGTCGAGGGTCACGCCCACCCCGTCCTGATCCAGCAGCATCAGTGTCTGGCGATAGCCCTCGAGATCATTGACCTCGAGGTCCTCGGTGTCGGCTGCCCCACCGCCAACCCATTTGATAGCGACAATCGGGCTATCCTCAAGCGCCATCAGCAGAAACTGGCACTCGGGAAACGACTGCGAGTGAACCAGAACCTCGTTCACCACCTTGCGCGAATCCTTGGTAGAGAGGATGAGCCGATCAAGCTTCATCAGCGCTTCGCGCTGATCGAACTGCCGAGCCAGTTTGCCGGTCATGCTGTTGAATGCCGTGGCCAGTTCCTCGAACTCGTCGCCACTGGTGATCCGCACCTGCCGACCCAGATCCCCTTCCGATACCTGGCGCGTGGCCATTCGCAGGGTCTGCAGCGGCCGTAGCACCCTGCGCAGGTGACCTATGCTGAACATCAGGGCCATCAGAATCGCCGCCAGCACCACCAGAGCCAGGGTGAACTGGAATTGCCGGGTAGTGGCGAAAAGCGCCTGCTCCGGCTGGCTCAGAACCACGGTCCAGTTGCGATTCATCCCGATCCCAAGCAGAAACACCTCCCAGTAGACCGAGCGCATGGTGGTTCCGTCCCGCGCCCACTCGAACGATCCCACGACCGAATCCTGGCGGGCCCGCGCGAAGGCATCAATGAATTGAGGTGAAGGTACCTTGCTGCAGAACACGACCGTTTCGGCCCCCGCGAGCACACAGGAGAGCTTGTCGTGGGGCAGCTGCTCAGGATCCCAGAAAAACTCCGGATACAGGCGGGCAGCCAGGTAATCGCCCTCCCCCATTTTCAGCGACGCGAAGAGGATGGTCTCTTCACCTGCTATCTGATGGATACGCATGGAGCGAGGCCGAGCTTGCGGTAGAGGCGCTTCAAGCTGCTCGAGCAAGGCCTGATAGAGGCGTGGCTCGGCACTACCAGGATGCAACCAGAGCGGATCACCCGGGCGCACGCCACGAACCAGACGCAGTGAAACGGAAGCATCAGACGGACCGACCGCCTCGCGGAGAGAGGCCTCCGAGCGCTTCGCCGCAACCAGAGGCAGCTCGGCACCCACCCGCTGCAGACGCTCGAACAGATTCATGCCGATATGTTTGGCGTCACTCTGCAGCTCCTTGCGGTGCTGGTTGGCCATGTAATCGGACAGCTGAAAAAAGGTGATCGAAACCAGCGCAAGAAGCGGCAGGGTGACGGCGATAAAAAAGAACAGGAACAGCCGGCGGGCGATCGGACTGCTGAAGGTGCGTGTATCAATGGCCATCCAGGCGGCCGTCAGTAGTCGGCGGCGAGGCCAACAAAGCCACCGTCGTTCGCACGCACTATGTCATCTCGGGAAGCCTTGGCGGTAAAGGGACCCACCGACCGGCCATCCTCACCCATGCTGTAGAGATCGTAATCGGTGTTGACCGGCACCAGGTTCTTGTCCTTGCGCATCTTCCCCTTGCCCTTGAGTCCATCAAAACTCAGATACTGGTAGGGGTTATCCCACGGATCAAGGGCGGGCACATCACTCAATTGGGCGAGCGTGGTGGGCAAGGTGCCGTTGCTGGCTGTCTTGAAGCGCTCGATCTTGACGCCGATATCGATGATATCGTTCACCGCCGTGGTTATTTTCATGCGTTCGACATACTTGCTGTAACTCGGAAAGGCAATGGCCGCCAACACGCCTACGACCGCCACCGCCAGCAGAAGTTCAGCCAGCGTGAAACCTTTTTTTCGTTTGGAACGCATCGTGAAATCAACCAACGGGACACCCTCTTCCAGCGCAACAAGACTGTAATATCATGTTGCCACCAGTCATTCGGAAAAGCTACGCAATGGAGCAGACAGCGGACGAGCGTCCCCGTTCGCATAAAGACGCCATCAACAATCAGAGTGATATCAGAATAGCAGCCATCACGGAAGAATACCGGGACGCCAGCAAGATAAACGGTAAGCAGGGGGTATTACTTTTAGATGGTGCGGACGGGGAGACTCGAACTCCCACACCTTGCGGCGCCAGAACCTAAATCTGGTGTGTCTACCAATTCCACCACGTCCGCAAAACAGGGCTTGAAACAACAACGCCAGGCCGGAGCCTGGCGCTTCAAATAATGGGGTGGACGATGGGTTTCGAACCCACGACACCAGGAGCCACAATCCTGTGCTCTACCAACTGAGCTACGCCCACCATTACTGCTTGCTGCTCGCTTCACCATCCAGGCCGTATTGCGATGGTGCACCCGGCAGGACTCGAACCTGCGACCATCCGCTTAGAAGGCGGATGCTCTATCCAACTGAGCTACGGGCGCCTTGCGCACCTTCGGATTACCAAGGGTATCCTGAAATGCCCGCCATGACAGCTCTGGACTGTAAAAGCGGTGGAGCCTGATCGCCTTCCAAACCGGTCACGCGGTGTTTGTGAAGCGGGGCGAATAATACTCAGCCACCTTTCCCACGTCAACGCTTGTGCGATGATTTTTTTAATTATTTGAGTAGCTTAAAGAAGTTGGCGCAGATCATGGGCGCAACCCGATGATCAGTCTTTTGCCCGTCGCCCTGGCGTGCGACAATTGCCGCCTTAAATTGTTTGTTCCAGGAACTCAATGAACGCCAAACTCATCGACGGCAAACAGATTGCCGCCAATATTCGCCAGGATATCGCCAGCAAGGTCGCAGCCCGCCGTGAACGGGGGCTGCGTGCACCCGGCCTGGCGGTCATCCTGGTGGGCCAGGATCCGGCCTCCCAAGTGTATGTCAGCCACAAGCGCAAGGACTGCGAGCAGGTCGGATTCGTTTCCCGCTCCCATGACCTGCCCGCCGAGACCAGCCAGGCCGACCTGCTTGCTCTGGTAGACAGCCTGAATGCAGACCCCGAGATAGACGGGATCCTGGTTCAACTGCCCCTGCCCGCCCACCTGGACGCCTCCCAGTTGCTGGAGCGCATCCGTCCCGACAAGGACGTGGACGGTTTTCACCCGTTCAACATTGGTCGCCTGGCCCAGCGCATGCCGATGCTGCGTCCGTGCACGCCCTTTGGCGTGATCCGTCTGTTGCAAAGCACCGGAGTCGATCTCTACGGCCTGAACGCGGTGGTGGTTGGCGCATCCAATATCGTCGGCCGCCCCATGGCCCTCGAGCTGCTGCTGGCCGGCTGCACTACCACGGTGGCTCACCGCTTCACCAAGGATCTGGCCGAACACGTGGGCAGAGCGGATCTTCTGGTGGTCGCCGTAGGCAAACCCGGCATCGTGCGTGGCGAATGGGTCAAGCCCGGCGCCATCGTTATAGATGTGGGTATCAACCGCACCGACGACGGTCGCCTGACGGGCGATGTGGAATTCGAGATCGCAGCCGAACGGGCCAGCTGGATCACGCCCGTACCCGGTGGCGTAGGCCCGATGACCCGCGCCTGCCTGCTGGAAAACACACTGCACGCCGCCGAGCATCTGCATCCCTGAGCGACACCCCCGGCCCGCACCCCTGAAGGGGGCGGGCCGGGCCTTCACTTCGGCTTGAACCCTACTAGAGGCTGCCTGTGCTGCCGCCATCCACGGGCAGGTTTATCCCGTTGATAAATGCCGCCGCTGGCGAAGCCAGAAACCCGACCGCATTGGCAAACTCTTCGGGCTCGCCAAATCGCCTAACCGGTATCCCTGCACGCATCCCTTCCGCCACCTGCTCGACCGAACGTCCGCTGGTGTCGGCGATATGCGCCATCAGACTATCGAGACGTGCCGTCTGGGTCAGGCCTGGCAGTACGTTGTTCACCGTTATGCCATCAACCGCCAACTCGCCGGCAAGCGTCTTGGCCCAGTTCGCCATCGCCGCCCGGATACTGTTGGAGACACCCAGATTGGGAATCGGCGCTTTAACCGAGGTGGACAGCACGTTGAGGATGCGACCATAGCCTGCCGAACGCATGCCCGGCAACAGCAGCTGCAACAGGGTCTGCGCTGCAATCAGGTGCTGGCCGAAGGCATTGGCGTAGGCCTCCGGCGCCGCCGCACTGGCAGGACCGGGCGCCGGTCCCCCGGTATTGTTCACCCAGATATGCAGCGGCCCGTTTTCCAGCTCGGCCGCTACGGCTGCAGCCAGCGCCGGCGTGTCAGACGCATCGACCGCAATGTAGCTGTGAGCCTGCCCCTGCTCCGCCGCCAGGGTCTGGCAGACTCGCTCGAGCTTCTCCGCGGTGCGCGCCAGCACGACAACCTCCGCCCCCTGCTGCGCCAGCTGGCGTGCACAAGCCTCGCCCAGCCCCTGACTGGCGCCACAGACCAAAGCGCGTTTTCCTGATAGATCGAGGTCCATATGAATACTCCTAAGCTTGGAACAGCATTTGAGCGGGAAGCTGGAAGCTGGAAGCAAAACCCCAACACAGCTCCGAGCTGCTTCAAGCTTCAAGCTTCAAGCTTCAAGCCAACGTCCTAGAAACTGTCTCCGGGTATTCTGACCCAGCCTTCCATCAATACGCGGGCGCTGCGGCTCATGATGGCTTTTTTGACGGTCCACTCACCAGCGACCTGAGTCGCTTCGGCACCGACGCGTAGCGTACCTGAGGGGTGGCCGAAGACAACCGACGTGCGATCACCGCCGCCTGCGGCCAGATTGACCAGGGTGCCGGGAATGGCGGCGGCCGTGCCGATCGCCACCGCAGCGGTGCCCATCATCGCATGGTGCATCTTGCCCATCGACAGCGCGCGCACCAGCAGATCCACATCGCCAGCAGCGACCTGCTTGCCACTGGACGAAATGTAATCAGCCGGCGGTGCGACAAACGCGACCTTGGGCGTGTGCTGACGGTCGGCAGCTTCGTCGACATGCTTGATCAACCCCATGCGTACCGCCCCATGGGCGCGGATGTTTTCGAACATCACCAGCGCGTCCGCATTGCCATTGACGGCCTCCTGCAGCTCCGTGCCGTTGTAACCAATATCGCTGGCGTTGATAAAGACGGTCGGAATACCCGCATCAATCATGGTTGCCTTCAGCGTACCGACGCCGGGCACTTCAAGCTCGTCCACCAGATTGCCGGTGGGAAACATCGACCCACCCTCTCCATCCTCATCCGCCGCGGGATCCATGAACTCGATCTGCACTTCGGCCGCAGGAAAGGTCACGCCATCGAGCTCGAAGTCACCGGTCTCCTGCACTTCGCCATCGGTCATGGGAATGTGGGCAATGATGGTCTTGCCGATATTGGCCTGCCAGATGCGCACCACAGCAGTACCGTTTTCAGGCACCCTGGAGGCATCCACCAGACCGGAGCTGATCGCGAAGGCGCCCACTGCGGCGGACAGATTGCCGCAATTGCCACTCCAGTCGACGAACGCCTTGTCGATGGACACCTGGCCGAACAGGTAATCCACGTCGTGATCGGCCTGGGTCGGCGGCGCCAGAATCACCGTCTTGCTGGTGCTGGACGTTGCTCCACCCATGCCATCGGTCTGCTTGCCGTAGGGATCGGGACTGCCGATCACCCGCAGCAACAGGTTGTCCCGCGCCTTGCCAGGCACCTGCGCCGCCTCGGGCAGGTCCTGCAGGCGGAAGAAAACACCTTTACTGGTACCGCCACGCATATAGGTGGCGGGGATCTTGATTTGTGGCTTATGAGCCATGTTTCGTTCCTCGAAAACTCAGGGTAAGAGAAGCATTGATTGACCTAGCTCGGCGCTCGCTGCGCTGCCATCACGGCAGCCCGGACACGCTGTAAAAACCCTTCGGGGCCGGCCAGTCGATCGCGGATCGACTGTCGTTCGACGGCGCGCGAAGCAGTGCTTCGCAAACGCTTGTCTCACCCCTGTACGCTCGACGATGCCCGTCCCTGGGCATCGACGGTCCGGGCCACCGTGATGGCAGCTCCGCATAAGATGATGTGCAGCAATCAAAGCTTCTCAGCTGACATGGTCGTGATTAAACCGCGCCTTCGGCCTCCAGGAAATCCTGGGCAAAACGCTGCAGCACACCGCCGGCATCAAAGATCGACACCTCTTCCTGGGTGTCCAGACGGCAAGTCACCGGCACCTCTACCCGCTCGCCGTTCTTGCGATTGATCACCAGGGTCATGGTGCTGCGCGGCTTGATCTCGCCGGTCACATCAAAGGTCTCGGTGCCGTCGATCGCCAGGGTCTTGCGTGTGGTGCCCGGCTCGAACTCAAGCGGCAACACACCCATGCCCAGCAGGTTGGTGCGGTGAATGCGCTCGAAGCCTTCGGCCGCAATCGCCTCCACGCCCGCCAGACGCACACCCTTGGCAGCCCAGTCACGGGACGAACCCTGACCATAGTCAGCGCCAGCAATAATGATCAGCGGCTGCTTGCGCTCCATGTAGGTCTCAATCGCTTCCCACATGCGAGTTACCGTGCCTTCCGGCTCGATACGCGCCAGGGAACCCTGCTTGACCTTGCCGTCTTCAACCACCATCTCGTTCAGCAGTTTGGGATTGGCAAAGGTCGCGCGCTGGGCAGTCAGGTGGTCGCCGCGGTGGGTTGCGTAGGAATTGAAGTCGACCTCCGGCACACCCATCTTGTGCAGATAGGCACCGGCGGCGCTGTCGAGCATGATCGCGTTGGACGGCGACAGGTGATCGGTAGTGATGTTGTCACCCAACACCGCCAGCGGCCGCATACCGGTCAGCGAGCGCTCACCGTTCAGGGCCCCTTCCCAGTAAGGCGGACGGCGAATATAGGTACTCATAGGACGCCAGTCATACAACGGGTTGACGTTCTGCGCCTCGCGGGTGATATCGAACATGGGGATGTAGACATCGCGGTACTGCTGGGGCTTGACGCTCTGCTTGACGATGGCGTCGATATCTTCATCGCTGGGCCAGATGTCCTTGAGGGTGATCTCGTTACCGTTTTGGTCCGTCCCCAGCACATCCTTTTCAATATCGAAACGGATGGTTCCGGCAATCGCATAGGCGACGACCAGCGGCGGCGAGGCCAGGAACGCCTGCTTGGCAAAGGGATGAATCCGGCCATCGAAGTTGCGGTTACCCGAAAGCACTGCGGTAGCGTACAGATCGCGCTCGATCACCTCTTTCTGGATGACCGGATCCAGCGCGCCGCTCATGCCGTTACAGGTGGTGCAGGCAAAGGCCACCACGCCGAAACCCAACTGCTCCAGCTCGCCTAGCAGATTGGCCTCTTCCAGATACATCTTGACCGTCTTGGAACCGGGCGCGAGCGAGGTTTTGACCCAGGGCTTGCGCAGCAGGCCGAGTTTGTTGGCATTACGCGCAATCAGACCCGCCGCAATCATGTTACGTGGGTTGCTGGTGTTGGTGCAGCTGGTGATGGCGGCAATGATCACCGCGCCATCGGGCATCTTGCCCTCTTCGTTCTCTACCGTGCCGCTGATGCCACGCGCGGCCAGCTCGGAAGTCGGCAGCAACGCATGGGGATTGGACGGACCCGCCATGGTGCGCGCCACACTGGACAGGTCGAACTTGAGCACGCGCTCGTATTCGGCATCCTTCAGGCTGTCAGCCCAGAGACCGGATTGCTTGGCATACTGCTCGACCAGCTTGACCTGATCGTCCTCGCGGCCGGTCAGTTTCAGATAGTCGATGGTCTGTTCATCGATATAGAACATGGCCGCGGTCGCACCGTATTCGGGCGTCATATTCGAGATGGTCGCGCGGTCGCCAATGGTCAGGCGGCTGGCACCCTCGCCGTAAAATTCCAGATAGGCACCCACTACCCGCTCCTTGCGCAGGAAGGCAGTCAGGGCCAGTACCAGATCGGTGCTGGTAATGCCGGGCTTGAGCTTGCCGGTCAGCTCGACACCGATGATGTCGGGCAGGCGCATCCAGGAGGCGCGACCGAGCATGACGCTCTCGGCCTCAAGACCGCCAACTCCCACCGAGATCACGCCCAGCGCGTCGACCATAGGCGTGTGGCTGTCGGTGCCCACACAGGTATCCGGGAAAGCTACACCGTCCGCTACCTGCACCACTGGCGACATCTTCTCCAGGTTGATCTGGTGCATGATGCCGTTACCCGGCGGGATCACATCGACGTTCTTGAACGCCGTCTTGGTCCAGTTGATAAAGTGAAAACGGTCGTCATTGCGGCGATCTTCAATGGCGCGGTTCTTCTCGAAGGCATCGGCCTCGAAACCGGCATGCTCGACTGCCAACGAGTGGTCGACGATCAGCTGGGTCGGCACCACCGGGTTGACCTTGGCCGGGTCGCCGCCCTTCTCGGCGATTGCATCACGTAGGCCGGCGAGATCGACCAGCGCAGTCTGGCCAAGGATGTCGTGGCAGACCACACGGGCCGGGAACCAGGGAAAATCCAGATCACGTCGACGCTCGATAAACTGCTTGAGCGACTCGGTGAGCATGTCTGGCTCGCAGCGGCGCACGAGGTTTTCGGCGTGGATACGCGAGGTATAGGGCAACTTGTCGTACGCGCCCTGCTGGATCGCATCGACCGCTTCGCGGGTATCGAAGTAATCCAGGTCGGTGCCGGGCAGAGACTTGCGGTATTGGGTATTCATGGCATCAGGACTCATCAGGTAATCGGTGGCTGGGGCCGGCTTTTCTGCCGTGCTCCAGAACCCCGGAAACCCTGACTTTGAGGTATATGCGTCGGCGGCATCAATGCTCAGTCAGCGTTTCCTCTGTGCATTCTTCAGCGCTTCAGCGCTTCTCGATCGGCTCAACCGTGCGCGGCTCAACACCGACATATTCGGCGCTCGGACGGATAATCCGGTTATCCGCACGCTGCTCCATCACGTGCGCAGCCCAGCCGGTCAGACGGCTCATCACGAAGATCGGTGTGAACAGCTTGGTCGGAATACCCATGAAATGGTAGGCCGAGGCATGAAAGAAGTCGGCGTTGCAGAACAGCTTCTTCTCGCGCCACATGACTTCCTCACAGCGGACGGAGACCGGATAGAGCACGGTATCGCCGACATCTTTTGCCAGCTTCTCGGACCATTGCTTGATGATCTCGTTGCGCGGGTCGGAGGTGCTGTAGATCGCGTGGCCAAAGCCCATGATCTTTTCCTTGCGCTCGAGCATGCCCATCATTTCGGTCTCGGCGTGATCGGCGCTGGTAAACCGCTCGATCATGTCCATGGCCGCCTCGTTGGCGCCGCCGTGCAGCGGGCCACGCAGGGAGCCGATGGCGCCGGTCACGCAGCTGTGCATGTCCGACAGGGTCGAGGCGCAAACGCGGGCAGTGAAGGTAGAGGCGTTGAACTCGTGCTCCGCATACAGGATCAGCGACACGTTCATGGTCTGCTCGTGCAGTGCGTTGGGCTTCTCGCCACGCAGCATGTGCAGAAAATGCGCGCCGACGGAGTCGTCGTCGGTATTTTCGTCGATACGCACGCCGTCGTGGGTAAAGCGATACCAGTAGCAGATGATCGACGGGAATGCCGCCAGCAGACGGTCGGTGATGTCCTGTTGCTGACTGAAGTCGGCCTCGGGTTCGAGGTTACCGAGCATGGAGCAGCCAGTACGCATCACGTCCATCGGATGGGCGTCCTTGGGGATCCGCTCGAGCACTTCTTTCAGTGCCTGGGGCAAGCTGCGCAGGCCCTTGAGCTTGCTCTTGTAGGCATCGAGCTCGGCCTGGGTGGGTAGTTCGCCCTTGAGGATCAGGTGTGCCACTTCCTCGAACTGGCAGTTGGCCGCCAGGTCCTTTACGTCATAACCACGGTAGGTCAGGCCCGAACCGGTTTGCCCTACGGTAGACAGTGCGGTCTTGCCCGCCACCTGGCCACGCAGGCCCGCGCCACTCAGTTTCTTTGCTTCAGCCATCTGCTTTCTCCTTCTTGTCTTTTAACCGGTCTGCGAGGCAGATCGGCTCAGGATTTCTTTTGTGCGAAGAGTGCGTCGAGCTTCTGCTCGAAGTCGTGATAGTTGATGCGCTCGTACAGCTCCATGCGTGTTTGCATGGTGTCGATCACGTTCTGCTGGGTACCGTCGGTGCGGATCGCGTTGTAGACGTTCTCGGCGGCCTTGTTCATCGCGCGGAACGCGGACAGCGGATACAGGACCAGAGATACGTCGGCGCCGGCCAGCTCATCGGTGGTAAACAGCGGCGTAGCGCCAAACTCGGTGATGTTGGCCAGGATAGGAGCATTCACCTTGGAGGCGAACAGTTTGTACATGTCCAGTTCCGTGATGGCCTCGGGGAAGACCATATCAGCCCCCGCTTCAACACAGGCTGCCGCCCGGTCCAGCGCCGACTCGAGCCCCTCGACCGCCAGCGCATCGGTACGCGCCATGATCACGAAACTGTCGTCGGTACGGGCATCGACTGCGGCCTTGATGCGGTCGACCATTTCCTGCTGGGTGACTATTTCCTTGTTGGGGCGGTGGCCGCAGCGCTTGGCGCCGACCTGATCCTCGATATGGATCGCCGCCGCGCCGAACTTGATCATCGACTTGACGGTCCGCGCCACGTTGAATGCGCTGGAACCAAACCCGGTATCCACATCCACCAGCAAAGGCAGATCGCAGACATCCGTGATGCGGCGCACGTCGGTCAGCACGTCGTCCAGCCCGGTGATACCCAGGTCGGGCAGGCCGAGGGAGCCAGCGGCAACACCACCGCCTGACAGATATATGGCCTTGAAGCCGGCACGCTTGGCCAGCAGCGCATGGTTGGCATTGATTGCGCCAACCACCTGCAAGGGATGTTCTTCGGCAACCGCATCGCGGAAACGTTGACCTGGGGATTTGGACATCAGACAGATTCTCCTGGGGAAGTGTTGGCGCTGCCCTGCTCGTGCATGCGGCGCTCGATGTTGCGGCGTGAGGCGCTGATATGGCGACGCATCAGCATTTCCGCGAGTTCGCCATCGCGATCGGCAATGGCTTCGATGATTCGGTGGTGCTCGGCGAACGCCTGCTGCGGACGCTTGGGCGTGGTGGAGTAGCGATAACGGTACATGCGCACCAGGTGATACAGATCGCCCAGCAGCATGTCACTGAGGGCCTTGTTCTTGCTGCCGCGGATGATCACGTAGTGGATGTCCAGAACACCTTCCTGCTGGTAATAGGACTCGTTGGCCTGCAGGCCGCTATGCTTCTCATGGGTCGCCAGCACATCGCGCAGCATGGCGATCTCGCTCTCGGACATGTTCTGCGCGGCCAGCCGACAGGCCATGCCTTCCAGGGCCTCACGAACATGATAGAGCTCAAGCAGTTCTTCGTAGCTGAGTGACACTACCCGTACGCCGGCATGGGGGATGCGCACGACCAGGCGGCGGCCTTCGAGGCGGCGGATCGCTTCACGTAATGGCCCGCGCCCGATACCGAAGGTAGTCGAGAGATACTGCTCACTGATTCGGGTGCCCGGCGGGATCTCTCCCTTCACGATTGCAGTCTGAATGCGCTGAAAGGCGCCGTCGGACAATGTAAGAGCCGGTGAATCGCTTTGCACTTCCACCATTGAAGCTACCTTGTAGACAATGCTGTGATAATTTCGAGCTGCAGCAGGGATTCTGCGCGCCTCTGCAGCAGATTGTCAACAATCGGTGTCCAGCATGGAGATTTCTGGCCCAGAATGCGCCCAACGCGCATGCTGGAGGGGCACCTGCCAACCTCAATGCCTACTACGAGCCAACTTGGGGTCATGCTAAGATGCCGCTCGTCGGTCGCGCCCTGCCAAGAAGATCAAGCGCGCCGCGCTCCAATTCTGCCGCTGAGAACAACATGCAATCGATCAATACACACCTGAAGATCCTGATCGCCATTCTAGTCAGCCTGGGTATCGCGATTACCGCCTATCAGATCTACGTGATGGAGATCCCGCTCACAGAGGATGAAACTGACGCGATCTGGAGTCTGGATGCCAAGCTCGAGTTCGAGGCTGTCAAGGGCGTACCGGTCAAGGCGCAGATGTACATACCGCCATTGGGGCAGGACTATGTAAGCCTCAACGAGAGCTTCATCTCCAACAATTACGGGGTCAGCATCAACCAGCAGAACGGCAATCGCCGGGTGACCTGGTCTGCCCGTCGCGCCACCGGCACGCAGGCTCTGTACTATCGATTGGTGCTGACTCAACGCTACAGCAGCGAACCGCCAGCCGCATCCGTACCGCCCCTGCGCGAGCCGATCGTTCTCGAGGGCGCCGAGCAGGTCGCCGTCAACGCGCTGATCAATCCGATCCGGCAGCATTCGGCAGACATCGAGACCTTTATCAGCGAAGCGATCAGTCGGGTCAACGACATCACCGATGACAACGTCAAGCTGCTGCTGGGCGGCGACACATCGCCGATCGCCAAGGCACGGGTAATCGACGTGCTGCTGGCCCAGGCCCGCATCCCCCTGGAACTGGTACATACCGTACGCCTGGAAAACCTGCCCAATCAGCAGCCCGAGCTATGGCTGCGCAGCCACAACGGTGAGAACTGGCTTTACTTTCATCCGGAAACCGGCCAACAGGGCATCCCGGATAATCGCCTGGTCTGGTGGACAGGTACTCAGCCGTTGTTTGATATCGACGGCGGTCGTCGGGGCCAGTTGACGCTGACCGTGACCAACAGCGAGATGAACGCCCTGCGTCTGGCCGAGATGACCTCGGACAACGCCTCTTCGCAGTTGCTCGAATACTCCCTTTATGGCCTGCCGCTGCACGCCCAGCAGGTCTACCGCGTGATGATCATGATCCCGATCGGCGTACTGGTTATCCTGTTGCTGCGTAACATCATCGGCATCCAGACCCTGGGAACCTTTACGCCAGTGCTGATATCCCTGGCATTCCGCGAGACGCAGGTCGGCTGGGGTATCGTGCTCTTCACCCTGATCACTGCACTGGGTCTGTCCCTGCGCTCCTACCTGGAGCACCTGAAGCTGCAGATGTTGCCGCGCCTTTCTATCGTTCTGACCTTTGTGGTGATCATCATCGCGATCATCAGCCTGTTCAGTCACAAGCTGGGTATCGAGCGGGCGCTTTCGGTCTCGCTGTTCCCGATGGTGATTCTGACCATGACCATCGAGCGGCTGTCGATCAACTGGGAAGAGCGTGGCGGCGGCCATTCCTTCAAGGTCGCCCTGGGCACGCTGGTTGCTGCAACCCTGGCGCACCTGCTGATGACGATCCCGGAACTGGCCTACTTCTTCTTCACCTTCCCGGCCACGCTGTTGATCCTGGTTGCCTTCATGCTCGCCATGGGTCGCTACCGCGGTTACCGCCTGACCGAACTGATGCGCTTCAAGGCGCTGACCAAACAGGGCTGAGGAAAGACCATGTTCTTCTGGAATACCTGGAAAACGCTCAAGGCAAATGGGGTCATGGGCATCAACCGCCGTAACGCGGACTACGTGCTCAAGTACAACAAGCGCCATCTGTACCCTGTGGTGGACGACAAGATCCTGACCAAGGAGCGCGCGATTGCAGTCGGGATCAATGTGCCCGAAATGTATGGCGTGATCGAGACCGAGAAGGACATCGACCGGTTCGACAAGATCATCGAGGGCCGTCGCGATTTCGTGATCAAGCCGGCACAGGGCGCCGGCGGTGACGGCATTATCGTGATCGCCGACCGCTTCGAGGGCATGTTCAAGACCGTCTCGGGCAAGATCATCAGCCGGGACGATATCGGCCACCATATTTCCAGCATTCTCTCGGGCCTGTATTCGCTGGGCGGTCACCGCGATCGGGTGCTGATCGAATACCGCGTCACACCTGACCCCTTGTTCAAGGGCATCAGCTATGAGGGCGTGCCGGACATTCGCATCATCCTGCTGATGGGCTTTCCGGTCATGGGCATGCTGCGTCTGCCCACTAGGCAGTCCGGCGGCAAGGCCAACCTGCACCAGGGCGCGATTGGCGTCGGTGTCGACCTGGCTACCGGCCTGACCCTCAAGGGCACCTGGCTGAACAACAAGATCAGCAAGCACCCGGACACCACCAACCCGGTGGACGGCGTGCAACTGCCTGACTGGGACGGCTTCATGAATCTGGCCGCCTCCTGCTACGAGCTCTCCGGTCTGGGATATATCGGCGTCGACCTGGTGCTGGACGAGGAAAAGGGCCCGCTGATTCTCGAGCTCAATGCGCGACCTGGCCTGAATATCCAGATCGCCAACGATGCCGGTCTGACCCACCGCTGCCACATGGTGGAACGCCACCTGGCAGCGCTGAAGAAGACCGGTCGCACGGAGACGATTGCCGAACGCGTAGCCTATTCGCAACGGCATTTTGGCCCGCCGGCATCCGTCAAACCGAAAACGGATGAGGAGTCCGGCGCTCCGGCATGACAGCCCCAGATTCTGGCTGCTATCAGCTCACCGAGCTACCCTACCAGGCTGACCCGGTGCCGCGACTGGCGGCCTTGCGCGCGCTGGGCCAGCCGGTGCTGCTGGACTCGGCAGCCGGTATCGAGCGCTTCGCCCGCTACAGCATCCTTGCCGCCGAGCCCCGGCAGGTGGTCGCGCCCCTGCCCGACGAATCAGGCGAGGCCACCCTCGCCCGCCTGCGTGCCGCGCTGCACACGCTGCCGCCGGCCACCTGGCCAGAGGGTGTCACCCTGCCTTTCGGCGCCGGCGCCTTGGGTTATATAAGTTATGACTTTGGCCGTCTGCTGGAATCCCTGCCCGCTCAGGCGCTGGCCGATATTCAACTGCCGGCCCTGCAGATGGGTATCTATGCCTGGAGTCTGGTCAGCGATCATATCGCCAGGCGCTGCTGGCTTGTCTGTCACCCGACAGTGAGCGCGGCCGAGCGTGCCCGAGTGCTCCAGCTACTCGACGACCCCGCAGCCGAACCCGGCAGCTTTCGATTGAGCGCACCCTTTCACGCCGAGCAAAGCCGTGAGGCGTACCAGGCCTCGTTCCAGCGCATCAAGGATTACATTCACGCCGGCGACTGTTACCAGATCAATCTGGCGCAGCGATTCAGCGCAGATTGCAGTGGCGACCCGCTGCAGGCCTATCGGCGCTTGCGCAAGGCCTGCCCCGTCCCCTTTGCAGCCTATTTTGAGAATGCTGACCACGCCCTGCTGTGTCTCTCCCCGGAGCGCTTCCTCAGCGTAACTGCGGGTGTGGTCGAGACGCGGCCGATCAAGGGCACCCGCGGCCGCGGCAAAACGGCCGACGAGGATGCAGAGCTTGCCCGGGAACTGCAGGATTGCCTCAAGGACCGCGCCGAGAACCTGATGATCGTCGATCTGCTGCGCAACGACCTGAGCCGTACCTGCGCGCTGGGCAGCGTAGAGGTACCCGAGCTGTTCAAACTGGAAAGCTATCCGAATGTGCACCATCTGGTCAGTAGCGTGACCGGGGTACTGGACGCGAGCCACGACGCACTGGATCTGCTGGCGGCCTCGTTTCCCGGCGGCTCGATCACCGGCGCGCCGAAGATTCGCGCCATGCAGATCATCGAGGAGCTGGAACCGGTCAGGCGCAGCCTGTATTGCGGCAGCATTGGTTACATCGGCTGTGAAGGCCAGATGGACCTGAACATCGCCATTCGCAGCCTGGTCCATCAGGATGACCGGCTGTATTGCTGGGGCGGTGGCGGGATTGTCGACGATTCGGAAGGTGAGGCCGAATATCAGGAAACCCTGACCAAGGTCAGGGTGCTGATGGAGGCGCTGGAGTAGCTGGAAGCTGGAAGCTGGAAGCTGGAAGCTGGAAGCTGGAAGCTGGAAGCTGGAAGCTGGAAGCTGGAAGCTGGAAGCTGGAAGCTGGAAGCTGGAAGCTGGAAAATGATAAGGCCTTAAACTATCTCGCTTACCACTCAGCTTCAAGCTGACCAAGGACAATTTCCAGACTCGGACTACTTCAAGCTTCCAGCTTCTGACTTCCAGCTCTTTTCAAAGGCTCAACGGCCGATTCGACGCCTTGATAAACTCTTTCTTCAGCTCTTCGAACGTATGCACTGCCGGGAACTGCGGGAACTCGGCAATCACGTTGTCCGGAGCATGGAACAGAATCCCGGCGTGGGCTTCGGAGAGCATGGTGGTGTCATTGTAGGAATCACCGGCGGCGATGACCCGGTAGTACAGGCTCTTGAATGCCAGTACCGACTGACGCTTGGGATCCTTCTGGCGCAGCTGATAATCCACCACACGGTCATTCTCGTCGGTAATCAGACGGTGGCACAGCAACGTCGGGAAGCCGAGCTGACGCATCAGCGGCTGGGAAAACTCGTAGAAGGTATCGGACAGGATCACCACCTGGAAGCGCTCGCGCAGCCAGTCGACGAACTCGGGGGCACCTTCAAGCGGCTTGAGCGTGCCGATCAGTTCCTGAATGTCGCCAAGCTTCAAGCCATGCTCATCGAGAATGCGCAGACGCTGCTTCATCAACACGTCGTAGTCGGGGATGTCACGGGTAGTCGCGCGCAGTTCGGCGATACCGGTTTTTTCAGCAAAGGCAATCCAGATTTCCGGAACCAGTACACCTTCAAGGTCTAGGCAGGCGATTTCCACAGGCAACTCCGTGTCGGCAAAATAAGAGGCGGTCAAGTTGGCGCAACAATCTACCTTTTGTCCCCGGCGGGCGCAATGGCGACGGCCTTGGGACGGCCATAACTAGAGCTTTATGGCATAAAACTATAACTAAATAAAAGAGGATGGACTAAGACCGCTTTGTTAGACTTCCCGCCATAACGGCCGCCTGCCAAGACCGGCGCCCAGCCCCCGGAGAGCCTGATGCCCCACGCACAATTGGATGTAGAAACACTGGCCCAGGAGTATGCCAGCAAGTCACCCCAGCAAATATTGCAGCTGGCCATGGACCACTTCGACGACCTCTGGCTGTCCTTCAGTGGCGCCGACGACATCGTTGTGCTGGACATGGCCTGGAAGATCAACCCCGACATTCGGGTCTTCACCCTGGACACCGGCCGGCTGCACCCGGAGACCTACCGATTCCTCGAGCAGGTGCGCAAGCACTACGGGATACAGATCGAAGTCCTCTCCCCGGATCATCAGGCGCTGGAAGCCTATGTGAAGGAGAAGGGCCTGTTCGACTTCTACGAGAACGGCCATGGTGAGTGCTGCGGCATCCGCAAGATCGCTCCCCTGCGGCGCAAGCTGTCCGGCGTGGACGCCTGGATTACCGGTCAGCGCAAGGACCAGAGCCCCACCCGTACCAATGTCCCGGTGATCGAGGTGGACAGCGCTTTCAGCACCCCGGAGCGCGAGCTGATCAAGTTCAACCCCTTGTCCAATTACACCAGCGAGGATGTATGGAATTACATTCGCATGCTGGAAATTCCCTACAACAGCCTGCATGAACGCGGTTTCGTCAGCATCGGCTGCGAACCCTGCACCCGCCCCGTCCTGCCCAACCAGCACGAACGCGAAGGCCGCTGGTGGTGGGAAGAAGCCACGCAGAAGGAGTGCGGGCTGCATGGGGGGAATTTGATAGCCAAGGGCTAAGCTGGAAGCTGGAAGCTGGAAGCTGGAAGCTGGAAGATGATATGAGCTGAAGCTACCCCGCCCAGCGCGTCCTTTCAAGCTGACTCAAGAAACCCGTCTGACTCGGACTACTTCAAGCTTCCAGCTTAAAACTTCCAGCTTTAGTGCTCCGGCAGATCCACATCCGCAAACAGATCATCAAGCTCCTGCTTGCTGTGACAATGCAGCGCCTGGTCGACCCGCTCCCGCGTCAGATGCGGTGCGAAAGCTTCGATAAAAGCGTACATGAAGCCGCGCAGAAAGGTCCCGCGGCGGAAACCGATCTTGGTTACGCTGGCCTCGAACAGATGGCTGGCATCCAGCATGACCAGGTCGTCGTCGAGCTGGGGATCTACCGCCATCTTGGCCACGATACCCACACCCAGGCCCAGCCGCACATAGGTCTTCAGCACGTCGGCATCGGCTGCCGTGAAAACCACCTTCGGGCTCAGGCCCCGGTTACTGAAGGCCTCGTCCAGCTTGGAGCGACCGGTAAAGCCGAAGACGTAGGTCACCAACGGATACTCCGCCAGCGCCTCCAGCGTCAGCGGTCCGACCTTGGTCAATGGGTGCGCCTTGGGCACGATCACACAGCGATTCCAGCGATAGCACGGCATCATCACCATGTCGGAAAACAGTTCCAGCGCCTCGGTCGCAATGGCGAAGTCGGCTGTACCGTCCACTGTCATCTCGCAGATCTGGATGGGCGTACCCTGGTGCATGTGCAGGGACACATCCGGATAGCTTTTGATAAAACGGCTGATGATGGGCGGCAGCGCGTAGCGTGCCTGGGTATGCGTGGTGGCGATGGTCAGGTTGCCGCGCCGTTCGTTGCTGAACTCCTGGGCGATCTGCTTGATGCTGTCGCACTTGCGCAGGATCTCTCCGGCGGTCTGGATAATGCGCTCCCCCGCCGGGGTTATGCGGGTCAGGTGCTTGCCGCTGCGTGAGAACACCTCCACCCCGAGCTCGTCCTCCAGAAGCCTGATCTGCTTGCTGATGCCGGGCTGCGATGTGTAGAGACTCTGCGCCGTGGCGGATACGTTCAGATCATGGTGGGCCACTTCCCATATATAGCGAAGTTGCTGCAGCTTCATTGGTGCATTTCCCCTGTTGTATCCGCTTATGGCCGGGCCTCATTGACGGCCCGTGATTTATAACCTGCGCTTTATAACCATAATAGCTTGTAATTGACTCAGGTTAGACCATTCGATCCCGAAAATGCGCGACTAGTTGCAAAAAAATGACAGGCGGATCAGTCCGCGATCTTGCGTAGCCGGTTGCTGATGCCGTGGGGAACGTGCCCGGTGGGCACCACGCCCACTGCACTGCGGCAGTGCCCCTCCTGATCGTCGAAGAAGAGGTCGGCGCCAAAGGCGCGCAGAAACTCCGATTTATCCAGCCCCCCGAGAAACAGCGACTCATCCAGGCGGATATCCCATTCGCGCAGGGTACGGATGACCCGCTCGTGGGCCGGTGCACTGCGGGCGGTAAACAGGGCGGTACGGATAGGACATTCAGCGTTGCTGAATTCACTCTGGATGCGACTCAGGGCCGCAAGGAAGCCCTTGAACGGGCCACCCCCCAGCGCCTCGCGGGCGGCAGCCTGCTCACTGGCCTGGAAGGCTTCCAGTCCGTCACGCTGGAAGATCTGCTCGGACTCGTCGGAAAACAGCACGGCGTCGCCATCAAAGGCGATGCGCAATTCATCGCGGGCCTCGCGTCGGTGCTTGGAAGGCAGAATAGTCGCCGCGGCAAATCCGGCTTCCAGGGTGCTGCGCACATCCTCGGCGTGTGTCGAGAGGAACAGCTGACTGCCAAAGGCGGGTATGTAGACAAACGGGCTGCGCCCACCAGCGAATGCCGCGCGGGTAATACCCAGCCCGTAATGCTGGATCGAGTTGAAGACCCGCAAACCGGTATCTGCGCTGTTGCGTGACAGCAACACTACCTCAACCCGACTGTCGCCCTCCAGCAAGGTGTTGATATGCAGCAGCTTCTGGACCAGGACAAAGGCCTCCCCCTGTTCCAGGGGGATGTCCTCGCGGTCAATCTGGTATTTCCGGTAGGCCTCCAGGCCCTCCTGCTCATAGACCTGATGACTGTCATCCAGGTCGAAAAGGGCCCTTGAGGATATTGCGATAACCAGTTTCTCGCCCAGCTTGACCGGCATGCCCCAACCCCTATTCCTTGTGCGTATAGCTATCCTGCACGAACTGCAGCATGTTCAACAAGGCCGCAATGCGCGGCATGCTGTAACCGGCCTCGCTGCCCAGGCGCAGGGCTTCGCCGTAGAGGCTGTCGAGCTCCATCGGCCGCTTGTGCAGCCAGTCGTGATACATGCTGGGATAGTAGTCCGGCATATGCCGGGTGACCTTGAGCAGCTTCTGCGCATAATCCTCGGGCATGTCGTGGCCGCAAGCCTTGGCCGCGCCCACCACCTCTTCCATCAGGTCACCGATCAGCTGGCGGCTGGCAGGATTCTTCAGCAGGGACTCGGTACCGGCGTCCAGCAGCACCGATACGCCATTGAACGAGGCATTCCATACCAGTTTCTGCCAGCGCGCCGCGTCGACGTTGGCCATTTCCCGGGCCTCGATATTCGAATCACGGAACATCTGCGCCGCCTCGGCGATAATGTCGGCTGCTTCCTGCTCACTGGCCGGACCGGAGTGATAGCCAAAATCCACCAGGCCATTGGCCTGATGCTTGACCTGACCCGGCCCCTCGCGGAACAGGCACACGTAGCACAGCCCCCCGATCAGATGGATGTGATCAGGCAGCAGCGGGCGCAAATGGGCCTCGTTGTTGAGGCCATTCTGGAACAGGATGACCTTGGCGCCCTGCGCTGCGGCAGAGGCAATGATGGGCGCGAGATCGGCATTGCCGGTCGCCTTGGTACCCACCAGCAGCCAGTCGCAGGGGGGCATGTCGGCCACGTTCTGGTAGGCCTGTACCGGGTTCAGGGTCATCTCCCCGTGGACCATGCTGTCGATCGTGATGCCGCGTTCCTTCACCGCAGCATACTCGCTGCGCAGCAGGAAATGGACATCCTGGCCTGCCCGGGCCAGCATTACACCGTAAAAGCCGCCGATTGCGCCCGTCCCGATAACTCCTATGCGTGGTTGTGTATTCTGCATGGCGACCTCTTCTGTTGGATTCAAACCGCCCATGGTAATCAAGCCCGGGCCGGCAAGACAGTCAGCAAGGCGACAAAGCACCTTAATCGTCGCAATATTCGTCCACGGGGTAGCCTGCCGCGCCATCCTTGATTAAGCTGTCGGGCTATTGATAAAGGCAGCCCGATTGGCAGCCTATATGACCGCTGGAATAGATATGGCCGACTTACCGATTGATGATCTCAACGTTGCCTCCAACGAGGTACTGATTACCCCTGCCCAGCTCAAGGCGAAGATACCCATGACGGCGGCCTCCGAGGCGACCGTCACCCGCAGCCGCCAGGTGATCCGTGACATCCTGGACGGCAAGGATCACCGCATCTTCATCGTCATCGGGCCCTGCTCGATCCATGACCTGGAAGCGGCCAAGGATTACGCCGGGCGTCTCAAGCAGCTGGCGGAAGAAGTCGGCGATACTCTGTATCTGGTCATGCGCGTGTATTTCGAGAAGCCGCGCACCACCGTTGGCTGGAAAGGCCTGATCAACGACCCCTACCTGGATGACTCGTTCAAGATCGAGGATGGCCTGCATATCGGCCGCCAGCTGCTGAGCGATCTCACCGCCATGGGCCTGCCCACGGCAACCGAGGCACTGGACCCGATTTCACCCCAGTACCTGCAGGATCTTATTTCCTGGTCAGCCATCGGTGCGCGCACCACTGAGTCGCAGACCCACCGTGAAATGTCCTCCGGCCTCTCCTCGGCTGTGGGCTTCAAGAACGGCACCGACGGCAGCCTGACGGTCGCCATCAACGCACTGCAGTCGGTTTCCAGCCCGCACCGCTTTCTGGGCATCAACCAGGACGGTCAGGTATCCATCGTCACCACCAAGGGCAACCAGTACGGTCATGTGGTGTTGCGCGGCGGCAATGGCAAGCCCAACTATGACTCGGTCAGCGTGTCGCTCTGCGAGAAGGACCTGGAGAAGGCCGGCATCGCCCCGAATATCATGGTCGATTGCAGCCACGCCAACTCCAACAAGGACCCGGGCCTGCAGCCATTGGTCATGGATAACGTGGCCAACCAGATCATGGAAGGCAACACCTCCATCATCGGCCTCATGGTCGAGAGCCACATCGGTTGGGGCAACCAGTCCATTCCCAAGGATCTCAAGGACCTGCAGTACGGTGTATCCGTCACCGATGCCTGCATCGACTGGGACACCACGGTAGAGAGCATCCGCAGCATGCATGCCAAGCTCAAGGACGTATTGCCTGCGCGTCAGCGCGGCAAGGCCTGAGCCGCACACCGGCAGCATTGACCACCGCGCTGGCTGTCAGCCCAGCGCGGCGGTGAACAGACGGGTTGCCTCCAGACCGACCGGCCGCGAATGAATGCCCGGCGCCATCAGCTCGATCAACCTGCCCATGCGCAGCTCCCCAGGCAACAGTTTCAGCTCCGCTTGCAGGCTTTCGACCTCTGGGTCCTGTCCCAGGGCAGTCGCCCGTGCGGCTGCCACGGCCTGCTCGGCGGTGTCCTGTCTGACGGGATGTCGGTAAGCGCGGAAACGCTGTTTTCCACCCCCGTCCGTGAGCCAGTCACCGGCAATCCAGTCCTCCAGCAGCTGTTTCTCGAAGGGACTAAACACCCCGAACATCTGCGCATCGGCTCCGTCCACCAGCCGCCAGAATCGACTTTCCCGGGGATCCTCGTGGCGCCTGATCCATCGGCACTGCTCCAGCGCGCGCAGAAATGCCGGAATCTGCCCGGGCTCTGACAGCCACTCATTGACCGTCCGGCCACCTATTCGGCAGAAATCGGAATGCACCTGCCGACCGAACACCCGCTTGCGCTCGAGCATGTCGATCAAGGCGTGCTCCAGGTGGAATGACTCGATGACCGTGTTGCTGTTGATACCCAGTTCATTGAGTCGATAGCCATTGGCTACCCGCTCCATGAACAGCTGTGCATCACCCGCCGCCGGCATGAGGTCGAGCACCGCCTGCACGGCCTTGCGCGCATGCCCTGAATCGGCGTTATCGATAGTGACGTGCAGGGTGAAGTAATAGGGGTCGATATCCAGCTCAGCCAGCTCGAAGGCCGTGATCAGCAGATGCAGTGGCAACTGTTCATAGCACAGGTTGTAGCCGATCACCTCTGGCAGGAATTCATCGGCATGACGGGCAAGGGCCAGCTGTATCGCGCCCTGCTGATAATGCCCATCGCTCAACTCTGGCAGGCTTTCACAGCCATGGGCTGCCAGCAGGCGCTGGTAGATGACCACATGGTTCTGCGCCGGATCCCCGTCCCCCAGCTCCTCCAGATAGGTTCGCAGCAAGGGATAGAAGCGCACATCGCCCCAGTGCTCGAGCAGACCATATAGCCAGGCACCGTCGACCAGCTTGGTGGGCGCCACGCCCTGCAGGAAAGCCAGAGCATGGGACCGGCAGCTGAAGTAGCGCCGCGGCTGCCCAGCCTTGCGGGAAGCCAGATAGGTCGCATAGCGGTCGGCCGTCTGCAGTGCCTGAGCTTCCATCCATGCTCCCAGCTGGTCAGCACCCAGCGGAATGTCGCTGGGTATCCGGGCCGCCAGGTTCAACTGGCTCGCGAGAAACTCACGGGCTTCGGCTCGACTGCCACCTCCCCGCGGAGCGGCCAGCAGGTCGTTGTATATGCGGCGGGCTGAACCGCAGGTTGAAACCTTGGTGTTACCGGGTGGGAGCTCAAGCAGATTGGAGTCGGGCATGGGGTCTCCGGCATTCAGGCAAATGCGTAATCGGTCTATGGCAGGTCACCAGCGGACCGCCTTGTGTAACTAAGAGCCTGAAGGGAAACAAAAATTCCGCAGTTGTGAAGCAGAACCTTTCCGGTGCCGAGCCGGCTGAATCAGGGCCCGGGGCGGAAAGCGCTGATCACCGCCTCGTCGCATTCCAGATAGGGCCCACCCATCAGATCGATGCAGTAAGGCACCGCAGGGAATACCGCGTCGAGGCATTGTCGGATGGCGCGGGGCTTGCCGGGCAGGTTGATGATCAGGCTACTGCCGCGCAGGCCTGCGGTCTGCCGCGACAGAATTGCCGTCGGCACATGTTTCAGCGATTCGGCGCGCATCAGTTCGCCAAAACCGGGCATGAGGCGATCACAGACCGCTTCGGTGGCCTCTGGTGTGACGTCGCGCTCGGCCGGCCCCGTACCACCAGTCGTGATCACCAGACAGCACTGCTCCTCGTCGACCAGCCTTTCCAGCATTCGCTCGATCTCCCGCGCCTCATCCGGAACCAGCCGATAAACCGGTTCCCAGTCGCTGGCCAGATAGACCGTCAGCGTATCGATGATCGCCTTGCCGGAGATATCTTCATAGGTGCCGGCGCTGGCGCGGTCGCTTACGGTAAGAATGCCAATGCGCGTGGTTATGCTCATGCCATGCCCTCAATAGAGCTGAATAATCTCGCCGCTGCGATCCAGCGCCAGAAACTGCGCGATCATGCCTGCCTGGATCTGCTCCATCATCATTTTCAGCGGCTGTTCGGCTTCGTCGCTGTTGGACGGCAAACCGCCCCGCCCGCCCATGGACGAGACGAATGCGACATCCCAATGGATACCTGTGCGCTGCGATTCAACAACCAGGGCACTGAAATCGCCCACTTCGCTGGGCAGCTTGTCGACGCACAGAACCGGAGACAGCGTTCCGCCCTCCCCGCGCTCGAACTGAAGGATCTGGTCCGCCGTTGGGCTTTCAGGCAATTGGGCGGACGCAAACACAAAGAGCAGCCGTTGCGGTTCGGCCTGCATGTTCGCGGCTCGGATCAGATCGGGATAGGTTTCTATATTCATGCTGGCGCTGCCCTGTTTCGACGTCTGTCGGTACAGAATAGCAAGTGCCATCCAGACTGTGCGGGGCATTGGAGGAAGGCGGACTGCCCCTTTCGAGGTACTCCTGGTCAGGCTGCGCCGAGTTGTTTCAGTCCGCGCGTGCCCGGAGCTTCTCTTGCCGCTGCATGTAGCGTTCGACATAGGAGCAGGACGGAATAACCTCGTAGCCCTTCTCATTGGCAAACTGCAATGCATGGGCGGTGAGTTTGGCCGCAAGGCCCTTGCCGCGCAGTGCATTCGGCACGTAGGTGCGATAGATATCCAGCGTCTTGCGCCCTAGATCCATGTACGCCAGATAGGCCCGACTGCCGTCGATGCTGACGTAGAACTGCTTGTCTTCCAGGTCGTGATGTATTGTTATTTCCTGGTTCATTCTGTTCTCCCCGGCAGCATATAAACTGCAAAACCTATTGACCCCCGCCGACCGGAAAAATTCACCAGCGGGGTCAATTTGTTGTTACGCGGGTGGCGTGACTCCCACCCCGAGAGCCATCAGCAGGGCAATGGAGGCAAGACAGGCTATCACTGGTATGGCTACCGTGACCATGAACATGTCCTTGTAGGCTTCCCGGTGGGTCAGACCCATGATCATGAAGGTCGCGATCACGGCGCCGCAATGGGGCAGCGAATCAAGGCCGCCCGAGGCGATGGCGGCGATACGGTGCAGGATCTCCGGCTCGATACCCATTTCCAGATACTGGGGCGCCAGGGTCTGCATGAATATCTGCAGCCCGCCGGAAGAGGAACCGACGATCGCCGACACCACACTGGCCGAAGCAAATACCGAAAGCAGCGGCGGCAGATCTGCGCCGAGAATCCACTGCGCAAACTGGCTGAAACCTGCGGTCTGCGTCACGACGCCACCAAAGCCGATGACCGCAGCAGTATTGATCAGCGGCATGATGGAATCCTCGGCGCCCTGGCCGAACACTTCCACCATCTTGCGTCGCATCGAGGGAAACAGCACCACACAGGTCAGTGAACCCAGAATCAATGCCATGCTGGGCCAGATGATCGGTTGCGCCTGGCTGAAGATCAGCAGGGTGGCAAACAGACTGTCGCTCTGCGACCAGTCAGCCATGGCGATGATCAGGCGCGGCAGCATGATGGTACCCAGCACCACAACCATCGGAATCAAGGACAGTTTCCACGAGGGCACGTTGTCCAGGTCCCCGGCCAGCTGCTCCATGCGCCGATCCTGGGCATTCTCGACAAAGCCCTCGCCATTGGCCCGGGCAATACGCCAGCCACGTTCGACGTACCACATGCCCAGGCCGGCCATGATCAGCGCGGCAAACAGACCGATCCAGCCGCCGGCAAACAGGTCGGTCCCCAGGGAACTGGCCGAGATCACGTTATGGATCGATGGCGTACCGGGCAACGCGGACATGGTGAAGGTGCCCGCGCCCACCGACGTGGCTGCCGCCCAGAGGCGCTTGGGCAGGTTGGCCTCGCGCATCAGGGTGATGCCCAGCGGATACATGGTGAAGACCACCACGAATACCACCACGCCACCGTAGGTCAGCAGCGCGCAGACAATCATGCCCACCAGCAATGTGTGCTTGACGCCGAGGCTGCGGGTGATCGCCAGGGAAATGCTCTTGGCCGCCTGGCTGGTGGCCATGGCCTTGCCGAAGATGGCGCCGCACAGGAACAACAGGAAGAAACGACCGGCGAAGCTGAATGCACCGAGTGAGCCGGACGGGTAATACTCGAGCAGTGTCTGGGGTATCAGGAGACCGTTGGTGACAGCGACCACGAGTGCGCAGACGAGTGAGGCAATGAAGATGTTGATGCCGCGCATGGCCATGAAGATCAGCAGCGCCAGACCGGCCAGAAGACCCAGGTTTCCCAGCATAGGAAGCGTTCCCTTGTAATTATTGATTGGCTCGCGACAAGATACCCTAGCTGCCTGACATTACAACTGCGGACTGGCGCCCTCCATGCGCTGAATAATGCCCTACTCCGTTGATTTATGGTGCGCCAGTTTCGTTTTTCAAAGTTGCTGCTAGACTGAATAGCGCCAGTTGGCAAACAGTTCTTGTATCCGTTCCATCAACAAGGGGATATTCATGAGAAACGCATTAAAGGTATCAGCCATCTCCCTGGCAGCTCTGCTGGCCGTGGGTTGTAGCACCAATGAACACCAGCACCAGCAGACGGAAGCCCGCATGTCGGCCACCGAGTCCTCGGTCGCCCGTGCCCAGGCCCGTGCTGACGAAGCCTATCGCATGGCAGAAGAGGCCATGGCCGTTGCCCAGCGCGCCGAGCGCAAGGCAGAAGAAGCCAACGAGCGCGCCCGTCGCATGCTGGAACGGGCAAGCCGCAAGTAAGACCCGATTCTGCCCTGGCCCACTCCAGCCCTTCGGGGCTGGAGTGGCCTTGGTTGGGGGATCAATCAGTACCGATATTTCGCGGCTCACTTGACTACTCAAGCGATCTGCCCCTACCAGTACACCCTCACTCCTTCTCCCGAAGCCTGGCTGACCTTGGCAGTGCCTATCCGCCGCGGAATACCTTCCTCGGCAAAGGCAACATCACGGATTGCCTGCCAGTCGAGTACGACACCAGCAACCACGTTCGCCCGCTGTTCCAGCAAGGCCTGCACCGCCGCCTGCCGATCGAGTGTGGACGGCATACCATGCTCATCCAGGGGCGTATGGGCCTCGAGAAACAGGTCGCCGTTGGCATCGAGCGCCAGCTTGAACGGCTGGTTGATGATACGTACCGGCGTGTTGAGCGGGATCTGCGGAAACAGACTGGTGATGTCCTGGTTACGCATGCGGAAACAGCCATGACTGACGCGCATGCCGATCCCGAAATTCTTGTTGGTGCCGTGTATCACGTACCCGCTCATGGCCAGATTCATCTTGAACGGCCCCATCGGGTTGTCCGGGCCCGGCGGCACCACGGCCGGCAACGGATCACCGGCGGCGGCGTGTTCCTCGCGGATCGACTGGGGCGGGTACCAGGCCGGGTTCGCCTCCTTGCGCAGGACCCGGGTTTCGCCGATCGGTGACGACCAGCCCTGGCGTCCGATTCCCACCGGATAGGTGAGTACCCGGTCGCCCTCGGGGGGATAGTAGTAGAGGCGATACTCCGGCAGGTTGATCACGATCCCCGTGCGCGGTGCATCGGGCAGCACGTGCAGGCCGGGCATCACCACCTCGGCACCCACACCGGGCAACCAGGGGTCCATGGTCGGGTTCGCGGCAAGCATCTCAAGATAGCCGAAGCCGTGGGCTCCGCCCAACTCGGCGAAAGTGTCCTCGTAATCGGCAGTGACCGTATAGAGCTCGCCGACCAGCTCCTGGCCCTCGGACCGCAGGGGATGCTCAAAGGCGGTCGCCGGAGTGACCACGGCGAAAGCCCATACCGCAACCGGGATCAGGGCACGCCTGATCGAGGGAATGAGGCGCTGCATCTCAGACGCCATGGCGAACATCCAGATCGATCTGGCGGCAATCGCCGGCGCTTGCGCCGCCGCGCAAGGCATTGGCACGGGGCGCCTGACTGGCGGCAACGCGCTGCGCGCGGGCATGGGACACGCACTGAGGGCAGAGCTGCGGAACTATCGAGCGCAGCAGCTCGGCGAACACCGGGCGGGCCGGCAGCAGATCACCGCAGAGCGTGCGCTCGACCGGAATATCCAGACGCAGATTGATATCGACCAGATGCGTGTGCCACGGATCGCCCACAAACAGATCGTGCTGCTCTTCGCGCTTGACCACACACCACCGCTTGGCCATCCAGCTTGTTGTCACGACCTTCTCCTGTTGCGGGTCATTCCCGGAGCATGACGCTCATTGGGTCTCGAGCCAGGCCTCGATCGGCGGCCAGGCGTTATCCAGTATTCGCTGCTGGGCAGCTGCCGTGGGGTGAATGCCATCGGCCTGCATCAGGCTCCGATCGGCGACACCAGCAATGCCTTCCAGCACAAAGGGAACCAGAGGCACGTCATGCTCCTCACTGACGTCGACAAAGACCTGCGCGAAAGCCTCGGTAAAACGCAAGCCGTAGTTGGGCGGCAGTTGCATGCCCAGTAACAGCACCTCGGCATCGGCTTCCAGGGCCAGCTTTACCATCTGCGAAAGATTCTGTTGCATATTGGCAGGGGCCATCCCGCGCAGGCCGTCGTTACCGCCCAATTCTATCACTACCAGATCCGGTTCGTGACGCTCCAGCAGCCGTGGCAGGCGGGCCAGCCCCCCCGCGGTGGTATCGCCACTGACCGAGGCATTGACTACCGGAACAGGCTCATCACGGGCCTGCAGACGCTGTTCCAGCAGGGAAACCCAACCCTCGCTGATTTCCAGACCGAAAGCGGCACTGATACTATCGCCAACAACCAGGATCCCCTGGGCGCTGACTGGCCATGCCAGAGCGCTCAAGAGCACGATTGCCAGGTACTTTTTCATGTTCCTCATCAGAAGGCAGATTCCATGTCAGACAGCGTGATCGTTGCCCGCCACCTTAGCAAAGTCGTCCGCAGCCCGGAAGCGGCGTTGACCATCCTGGACGACGTCAGCCTTGATATTGCGCGGGGGAGCAGCGTGGCGATCGTGGGTGCCTCGGGCTCTGGCAAGTCGACCCTGCTGAGTCTGCTCGCCGGGCTGGATCTGCCCAGCAGCGGAGAGGTGCAGCTGGCCGGGAAAAATCTCGGCGAGCTGGACGAGGACCAGCGCGCCGAGCTGCGGGCCCAGCATGTCGGCTTCGTGTTCCAGTCGTTCCAGCTGCTCGACAGTCTGACCGCCCTGGAGAACGTCATGTTGCCGCTGGAACTGCACGGTCGCCGGGATGCCCGTCAACGTGCCGCGGACCTGCTCGACCGGGTCGGCCTGGGTGCCCGTCTGACCCATTACCCTCGCCAGCTGTCAGGCGGCGAGCAGCAACGCGTGGCCATCGCCCGCGCCTTTGCCAGCGAGCCGGATATTCTCTTTGCCGACGAACCCACCGGCAATCTGGATGCGGTAACCGGTGAGCACATCACCGATCTGCTGTTCGAGCTCAACCGCGAGCAGCACACGACCCTGGTCATGGTTACCCACGACCAGCGCCTGGCCGAACGTTGCCAGAGCGCCCTTCAACTGGCCGCCGGCAGACTGCTGGAGCCGGCACAATGAAGACCGGCACCTGGCACCTGGCGACGCGGCTGCTGGGTCGGGAATGGCGCGCCGGCGAGCTGCGAGTACTGGTCATGGCGCTGGTGATTGCCGTACTGGTCAGCACCGCAATCAGTTTCTTTACCGATCGCCTGCAACGGGGCATGGTCAGCCGGGCTGCGGAGTTTCTCGGCGCCGACATGGTGGTCTCCTCGCGCTCGCCGCTGCCGGAAGCCTTCCTTGAGCAGGCACTGTCGCGCGGCTTGTCCCACGTGGACATTGTCGAATTCAACAGCGTCATGACCAGTGATGTGGAGATGCAGCTCTCCAGCGTCAAGGCCGTTGGCGCTGGCTACCCGCTCAAGGGTCAGGTCCGTATTGCGGACAGGATGTTCGGCGCCGAACGGGTCGCCGGTGCCGTGCCGCCGCCCGGCGAGGTGTGGATCGAACCGCGCCTGGCTGCGCAGCTGGCGCTGGAAGCCGGCGACAGACTGGATGTGGGCCTCAAGGCGATGACCATCAGCGCCATGTTGACCTATGAGCCGGACCGGGCGGGCGACTTCTACAGCCTGACGCCCCGGGTACTGATGAACCTTGCCGACCTGGAGGAGACCGGCGTGGTACAGCCCGGCAGCCGGGTACGTTACCGCCTGCTGCTGAGCGGGCCGGAGAGTGCGCTGCGTGGCTATGCCGACTGGCTGCGCCCCCAACTGGAACCCGAGCAACGGCTGACGACGGTGGCGGACGACAATCAGCAGATTGGCAGCGCCCTGGATCGCGCCGCCCAGTTTCTGGGTCTGGCCAGCATTGCCGCCGTGGTGCTGGCGGGGGTTGCCGTTGCCCTGTCTGCCAGCCGCTTTGCCACCCGCCATTTCGACACCAGTGCACTGCTGCGCTGCCTGGGTGCCAGCCGGCGCCGGGTCATGTCCATCTTCCTGATTCAGCTGGCCTGCCTGGGACTGCTCGCCACCCTGGTCGGGCTTGCCCTGGGCTGGGTAATGCAATGGGGACTGGTGCAGCTTTTACGCGAACTGTTACCGCCGGACCTGCCCGGCGTGGGCCTCAAGCCACTGCTGGTTGGTGGTGCCACCGGCCTGATTGCGCTGGCCGGCTTCGCCCTGCCCCCGCTGATACGCCTGGGTCAGGTAGCGCCACTGCGCGTACTGCGCCGCGACCTGGCGCCCCTGCCCAGCAGCGGCTGGCTGATCTACGGCCTGGCCCTGGGCGGACTCAGCCTGTTGATGTGGCAGTTCACCGGCAACCTGCGGATTACCCTGGCAGTGGTCTTCGGCGGCGCGGCCGCCGCGCTGGTACTCGGTCTCGTGGCCTGGGCGCTGCTGCGCCTGACCGGCAGCCGACTGCGCAATGCCAGCCTGGCATGGCGCCTGGGTAGTGGTCAGTTGCTCAAGCAACCGGTCGCTGCCGCCGGCCAGATCCTCGCATTCGGCCTGATCCTGATGTCCATGGTAGTGGTGCTGATACTGCGCACCGAGCTGCTCGACACCTGGCAACAGCAACTACCCGAAGACACGCCCAATCACTTCGCGCTGAATATCATGCCCGCCGAACAGGAGGCCTTCACCGCCACCCTGGAGCGAATCGGCGCGGTGAGTGCGCCGCTCTATCCGGTCACTCCGGGCCGCCTTACCGAAATCAACGGCCAGCCGGTACGCGAGCAGGTCACCAAGGAGAGTCAGGGCGAACGGGCGATCAGTCGCGATCTGAGTCTGACCTGGTCTGCCAGCATGGCCGCCGACAACGCCCTGCTCGCGGGTGAATGGTGGCCGGATCCCCTGCCGGAAGACGAACCGCTGATATCCATCGAATCGGGTCTGGCCGACAGCCTGGGGGTGGCGGTCGGCGATGTGCTCAGTTTCGTGATTGCCGGACAGGTGCTCGATGCCCGGGTGCTGAATATACGCGAGGTCAACTGGGACAATTTCACGCCCAACTTCTACATCATCTTCTCGCCCGGCAGCCTGGACAACATGCCGGCCACGCTGCTGACGAGTTTCAGCCTGCCCACCGAGCGACGCGCGGAGCTACGCGAGCTGGCGCGCGCCTTTCCGGCCATGACCCTGCTGGAGGTCGAGGCCTTGCTCAAGCAGATCCGCGACATTCTTGCCCAGGTCACCCTGGCGGTCGAATATGTGATGGTCTTCGTATTGCTGGCGGGCTTCACGGTGCTGTTCGCGGCACTGCAATCGACCCTGGACAACCGCCTGTACGAGGGCGCCCTGCTGCGCACCCTGGGGGCCCGCAAGGGCTTGTTGCGCCAGGCCAATCGCCTGGAGTTTGCGCTACTGGGCACGCTTGCCGGCGTCATGGCCATTGTCTCGGCGGAACTGATCACCTGGCTGCTCTACCGTTTCGCCCTGAACCTGGACTGGACGGGCCATTACCTGCTCTGGCTGCTGGTGCCGCTGACCGGTGCGGTACTGATCGGCGTGGCAGGGGCGTTGGGGACCCGCGCGGTCGTGCGCGAGAGCCCCATGCGGCTGATCAATCGGGGTAGCTAGAGGAGCCCTGGCCAGGGACGGCCGGCTCGCCCGTGTAGTCGATGGCTTGGATCAACCAGCCCATCTCCCCCTCCGGGGTCACGACTATCGCCTCGCCACCGACTGCCTTGCCCAGCAGGGCGCGAGCCATGGGTGAATCGATCGAGATATAGTCCCGGCGGCCGAAAATCTCGTCATAGCCGACGATGCGAAAGCGCCGCTGATCGCCGTCATCGCTCTCGACCTCGACCCAGGCACCGAAAAACACCTTCCCGGCCTGCTCCGGCAGGTGCTCCACGACCTTGAGATCCTCGATCCGTTTGCGCAGATAGCGCACGCGCCGATCAATCTCGCGCAGCAGCTTCTTGTTGTACTGGTAGTCGGCATTCTCGCTGCGATCACCCAGGGACGCCGCCCAGGTCACCTTACGGGTGGTGTCGGGCCGCTTCTCGCGCCAAAGGTAATCCAGCTCCTGCTTGAGCCGCTCATACCCTTCCACCGTTATCAGACGTGTGCTCACTGCTCTACTCCATGTTGCACGGATTCACGGCGCCTACTATCGCACCAAAAAAGGGATTTGCCAGCCGATGCGCACCTTCCTGGTTCAGGTCGACTGCACTGCCTCGCTGGGTAGACGGACCCGTTCAAGCCAGCCTCATGGTCAGGCTGCTGCCCCCCAGGCGTGCCACGGGCCCCGGGGCATGCGCTCTGCTGCGAGGCGGCGGCGCCGCGAATTCGGCAGCGGCAGATCAGTGACGCCCCGCTGGCACATAACTTGCTGCATGCCAATCAGTACAGTCAAGACATCACCCGGCCACCTCGTACCCGCCAGCCCACGGCGGCAATCGACGCACACCAGGACCGGGGCAGGTGAACCAGGCAGCGTGGCCCGGCCTTCACCACTGTAAACAACCCATGAATATCAGGCAAAGGCGCCTGGAGCTGATTCGCAGCTTCAGGCGCCTTTTTTTGTTTTGGCCCTTGCCATCGGCAACGGCGACGACGGAGGAAGGACTATGAGCTCGAACAACCAGCCGGCCAGCAGGAAGAAACTGGTCATCATTGGTAACGGCATGGTCGGCCACCACTGCGTCGAACAGCTCATTGAGCGTGGTGCGCTCGAACGCTTCAGCATCCATGTGTTCGGCGAGGAGCACCAACGTGCCTACGACCGGGTGCATCTTTCCGAATACTTCTCCGGCCGCGACGCCGAGTCCCTGGCCATGAGCGACGCCGAGCTGTATGCCACCGAGGGCGTACACCTGCACCTGGGCATGGCGGTGCTGGATATCGACCGCAGTCGCCGTGAGATCGTTACCAGCCAGGGCCGCCACCCCTACGACCAGCTGATCCTGGCCACCGGATCCTATCCGTTCGTTCCGCCGATCACCGGGGCCGAGGGCAATTCGCGTCTGGTCTACCGGACCCTGGATGACCTGGATGGGATCCGCACTGCCGCCGCCGATGCGCGCCGCGGCGTGGTCGTCGGCGGCGGCCTGCTCGGCCTGGAAGCAGCCAATGCACTGAAGTCCCTGGGCCTTGAGGCGCATGTTGTCGAATTCGCCCCGCGGTTGATGCCGGTGCAGCTCGACGACGCGGGCGGAGCTGCCCTGCGAGCGCGAATCGAAGAGCTGGGCGTGGGCGTCCATCTGGGCTGCGCCACCGAGGAGATCGTCCCTGGCGAGGACTTTCGCTACCGCATGAATTTCAAGGACGGCTATCATCTGGAGACCGATCTGATCGTCTTCTCCGCCGGCATTCGCCCGCAGGATGCCCTTGGTCGCAGCGCCGGACTGGAGCTGGGCCCACGTGGCGGCATTGCCATCGACAACGACTATCGCACCAGCGATCCGGCGATCTACGCCATCGGCGAATGTGCCGCCTGGAACGGTACCTGCTTTGGCCTGGTGGCGCCGGGCTACAGCATGGCGCGGAATCTGGCCCTGCAACTGGCCGAGCAGCCGCATGAATCCTTTGCCGGGGCTGACATGTCGACCAAGCTCAAACTGCTGGGCGTGGATGTGGGCTCGATCGGCGATGCCCATGGCAGTACCGAGGGGGCCAGGAGCTACCGCTTTATCGACGAAGCCAACGCCAGCTATCGCCGGCTGGTAGTTTCTGCCGACGGCAAGAAGGCATTGGGCGCGGTACTGGTGGGCGATAACAGCTACTACGACACGCTGTTGCAATATGTGCAGAACGCAATCGATCTGCCCGCTGATCCGACCGGCCTGATACTGCCCCGGGGGGAAGGCACACCCGCCCTGGGCGCTGACGCCCTGCCCGACACTGCCACGATCTGCTCCTGCCACAACGTCAGCAAGGGCGCCATCTGCTGCTCGGTGGATGCCGGTTGCGTCGATCTTGGCGAACTCAAGGCCACTACCCGGGCCGCCACCGGTTGCGGCGGCTGCAGCGCCCTGCTCAAACAGGTTTTCGAGCATGAGCTCAGCGCCCGCGGAGTCGCGGTGGACAAGAGCCTGTGCGAGCATTTTGCCCATACGCGACAGGAGCTGTACGCCCTGGTGCGGGTAGAGGGCATTACCCGTTTCGAGGACCTGCTGGCACGGCACGGCCGCGGACACACCGGCTGTGATATCTGCAAACCGGCCGTGGGCTCCATTCTTGCCTCCTGCTGGAACCAGCCAATTACCGATCCCCTGCTGATCCCCCTGCAGGATACCAATGACACCTTCATGGCCAACATGCAGAAAAACGGCACCTACTCGGTGGTGCCGCGGGTGGCCGGTGGCGAAATAACTCCCGACAAGCTGATCGCCATGGGCGCGGTTGCCAAGAAATACGACCTGTACACCAAGATCACCGGCGGCCAGCGCATCGACCTGTTCGGCGCCCAGCTGCACCAACTGCCGGATATCTGGGCAGAGCTCATAGCGGCCGGCTTCGAAACCGGCCACGCCTACGGTAAGTCCCTGCGCACCGTGAAGTCCTGTGTGGGCAGCACCTGGTGCCGCTACGGCGTACAGGATAGCGTGGGCATGGCCATCGCGCTGGAAGACCGCTACAAGGGCCTGCGCGCGCCGCACAAGATCAAGTTCGGGGTCTCCGGCTGCACCCGCGAGTGCGCCGAAGCCCAGAGCAAGGACATCGGCGTGATCGCCACTGAAAGCGGCTGGAACCTCTATGTCGCCGGCAACGGCGGCATGCGTCCGCGGCACGCCGAACTCTTCGCCACCGACCTGGACGACGCCACCCTGATCCGCTACATCGATCGCTTTCTGATGCTCTATGTGCGCACCGCCGATCGCCTGCAGCGCACCTCGGTCTGGCGCGAGAGTCTGGAAGGCGGCCTGGACTATCTCAAGGAAGTGATCATCGCAGACAGCCTCGGGCTGGCGGCGGAACTCGAGGCGCAGATGCAGACAGTCATCGATCGATACCAGTGCGAATGGGCCAACGCCCTCGAGGACCCGGAAAAACTCAAACGCTTTCGCACCTTCGTCAATGATACGCGCGGCGACCCGGACATCCACTTCGTCAAGGAGCGTGGACAGAACCGCCCCGTCGGGGCTTCCGAACTCCATCTGATTCCCGTCACCGAGGAGACCCTCTGATGTCGCAACCCCATATTGTCGCAACCGTCACCACCGAGGACGCAGTGGCTCCATCCCAGGCCAGGGGCACCTGGCGCACCCTGTGCAAACGCGGGGATCTGGTTGCCAACTCGGGCGTCGTTGCCTGGCTCGACGGGGTGCAGATCGCCCTGTTCCATCTGCCGGACACGCCGCAGGGAGAGCTGCTCTTTGCCCTGCAGAACAAGGATCCGCAATCGGGGGCCAATGTCATAGGCCGCGGTATCGTCGGCCACCTCAAGGGGGCCCTGGTGATTGCCTCCCCCCTGTACAAGCAGCATTTCCGACTCGAGGATGGCAGCTGCCTGGAGGACCCGCAGCAGCAGCTTGAGGCCTGGCCGGCGCGACTGCAGGGTGATTTCGTGGAGATCCTGATCGCGCCCTGAGAACCGCCCCTGTCCGGGTCTGCGCCGCCAACCCGGCAGCAACCCCGGGGGGGCACCCGCCCCCCGCGCGGCTACCCGCCCCCGCCACTACCCGGGCCCCGGCCGATCACGGCCGGAATCCTCCGGTATCGGAACCCCGCCACAAAATGCGCCATGAACAGTTATCTTTCTGCGTAAAAAGGATTAGCATCAGCTGACTTGCTGACGAGACACATTTGTTCCTGTCCGTTCAGAATAAAGAATAATAATAAATGGTACACATCCATGGAGCATATTCCGCCCGGGAACGGCAATGACAAGGACGCTGACCAGGCCCTGCGCAAGCGTCGTCTGGGGATGTCCTTCATCACCTACCTGGCTACCTTTCTCATTGTTCTGATGTTTGCCTATCAGGGCCTGCTGCCGCTGAGCATCGCCAGTCATTTCCTGATTTTCAGCGTCGTGGTCAACGGCCTGATCTGGATGGCGATTCACCGTAATCTGAACTTGCGGCTGCGCGACCCGAGCATGACCATGCTGCAGATCACGCTCAGTCAGTGGCCGGCCCTGTGGCTGATGTTCTTCCTGGAAGCGGGTCAGGCCCGCGCCATCTTTCTGCTCATTTCCGTGGTTCCGCTGCTGTACGGCATCCTCGCGCTCAAGGTGCGTGACTTCATCTGGGTCAGCCTGATCTTCCTGGCCCAATATGGCGTGCTGCTTCTTGCGCTCTGGCTGCTGCGCCCGCAGGTGCTGGTTGCCAGCCTGGAGCTGGTACAGCTTTTCGTATTCATCATGGTGCTGGCAGAGGTCGCGCTGATCGGCGGCTTCATCAGCAGCCTGCGGGCCAAGGTCAGGCAGCGCAATCATGAGCTCAAGCAGGCCATGGAGCGTATCCAGGAACTGGTCAACATCGACGAGCTGACCGGCGTGTTCAACCGGCGCCGCATCGTTCAGGCACTCTCGGACGAATCCAACCGCTGCCGTCGCTCCCCCGGCCCTTTCAGCCTGGGCATCCTGGATGTCGATCACTTCAAGGAGGTCAATGACACCTATGGTCACCAGGCCGGCGACGAGATCCTGCGCGTGCTGGCCAGGGCAATGATGCAGGACATGCGGGCAATCGACAGTTTCGGGCGCTACGGCGGCGAGGAATTTCTTCTGGTGCTGCCGCAGACAGCACTGGACGGCGCGCGGATCAAGTCCGAGAGGCTCTGCGACACGGTGCGCGAGCTGCGCTTCAACGGCCTGCCGGAAGATTTCAGGATCACCGTGTCGATCGGCGTCGCCGAAGCCTTCCCCGGTGAACATACCGACGCGACCCTGGACCGGGCGGATCGCGCCCTGTATACCGCCAAGGAAAACGGCAGGAATCAGGTCGTGTGCTGCACCGCCATCGACCCCGCGCAGCAGGCCGGACCGACGGCGTACGAGGACTGAACACAGCCTGCCGCAACTGGGCTAGACTGATCTGAACCACCAATGAGATGCCCTCCATGAGCACCGACAAGACATCGCCAGCCACCGCCCGCCTGGACAAGATCCTGGCAGACGCCAAACACAGTCGCGAGAGCGGTTATCGGGAAAAGGCGCTGAAGATGTACCCCTGGGTCTGCGGCCGCTGTGCCCGGGAATTCAGTGGCAAACGGGTTAGCGAGCTGACCGTGCACCACCGCGACCATAACCACGACAACAACCCGCAGGATGGCTCCAACTGGGAGCTGTTGTGCCTGTACTGCCACGACAATGAGCACGCCCGCTATACCGACCAGCAGTATTTCAGCGAGGGCTCGACCGCCAGCCAACAAGGGCCGCAGTCAAGCCATAAAGCCTTTGCCGGTCTGGCGGACCTGCTGAAGAGCAAATCCTGAGACCGGTTTCAGCTGCGGCCGTGGGGTAGCGTCAGATCCAGGCCATCACCAATCGGCACGATGCGGGTCGGGTTGATGGTGTCGTGGCTGTAGTAGTAGTGCTGTTTGATCTGTTCCATGTCCACGGTATCGGCAATGCCGGGCTGCTGGTAAAGCTCGCGCAGGTAGCCGGTGATATTGGGATAGTCCTCGATCCGCCGCAGGTTGCATTTGAAGTGGCCGTGGTACACCGGATCGAAGCGCACCAGGGTAGTGAACAGCCGCCAGTCCGCCTCGGTAATGCGCTCCCCAGCCAGATAACGGTGTTTACCGAGTACACTCTCGACCCAGTCCAGCGCGCCGAACAGTGTCACGCATTCATCGTCGTAAACGCGCTGGCTGGTGGCGAAACCGGTCTTGTAGACGCCGTTGTTGATCTGGTCGTAAACACGACCATTGGCGCTGTCTATCACCTCCCGCAGGTCCTGCGGATAGTAATCGTCGGTATTGCCGGTCAGCCCGTCGAAAGCGCTGTTGAAGATACGGATGATGTCCGCCGACTCGTTGTTCACGATCGTTTCTTCCCGCGTATCCCATAACACCGGCACGGTAACGCGGCCGGTGTAGTCCGGCTTGGCTCTGGTATACAGCTGATGATGGAACCGAAAACCGTAAAGCGGCTCCGGCGGGTCATAGGTCCAGCCATTTTCCAGCATATGCGGATGCACCACGCTGATCGGGATATGTTCCTCCAGACCCTTGAGCTTGCGCATGATCAGCGTGCGGTGCGCCCACGGACAGGCCATGGCGACATACAGGTGATAACGGCCAGACTCCGGCGGGAAGCGTCCGCCCGGCTCGATCCAGTCACGAAAGCCCGCGTCCTCTCGAACAAACTTGCCTCCGGTGCTCTCGGTGTCATACCACTCGTCGTGCCAGGTACCTTCGACCAGCTTGCCCATAGCTTCCTCTCCCGTAAACTGCGATGTGCGGAGCTTGGCAGTCCCGGCAGCACCTGACCAGTGATGGAAAAACCTTGCGGCAATTATTCCGCGAAGCGCGTATACTATTCGATCTATTTATTCCCCAAGGTTCACTTCAAGTATGTCCGATACCGCTCCGGCGGCACCTCAGTTCGCCGACTTAGGCCTGCCTGCACCACTTCTCGAGGCGATTACCAGCCTCGGATACGAAACACCCTCTGCCATTCAGGCCGAGGCTATCCCCACATTGCTTGCTGGCGAGGATCTCCTCGGGCTGGCCCAGACCGGCACCGGCAAGACTGCCGCCTTCGCCCTGCCGGTACTTGCTGGCATCGACGTCAGCGTGCGCGCGACCCAGGCCCTGATCCTGACGCCTACCCGCGAGCTAGCCCTGCAGGTAGCCGAAGCCTTCCAGCGTTACGCGCAGAACATGCGTGGTTTTACCGTTCTGGCCCTGTACGGCGGATCGGCATTCGCACCCCAGTTCAAGGCGCTCGAGCGCGGTGTACACGTGGTTGTCGCGACCCCTGGCCGCCTCACCGACCATATGCGTCGCGGCAGCATCAAGTTCGACAACATGCGTTTTCTGGTGCTCGACGAAGCTGACGAAATGCTCAAGATGGGCTTTGCCGACGACCTCGACGCCGTATTCGAGAAGGTCCCGGAAAAGACCCAGAAGGCCCTGTTCTCCGCCACCATGCCTGCCGGCGTGCGCACCGTGGCGCGCAAGCATATGCGCGAGCCGAAGGAAATCCGCCTGCACAGCGGCGTCAGCAGCAGCCTGGACACCATCACCCAGATCGTCTGGGAGGTATCCAACCATCACAAGCTGGACGCCATGACCCGCCTGCTCGAAGTCGAGCCGGTCGAAGCCATGATCGTGTTCGTGCGCACCAAGACCGCCAGCATGGAAATTGCCGAACGTCTCGAGGCCCGTGGCTTTGCCGCCGCCGCACTCAATGGCGATCTGAGCCAGCAACTGCGCGAGCAGGTCGTGGACCGTCTCAAACGCGGTCTGCTGGATATTGTCGTGGCCACCGACGTGGCGGCCCGTGGTCTGGACGTGGAACGTATTTCCCACGTACTCAACTACGATGTGCCACATGACAGCGAATCCTACGTGCACCGTATCGGCCGTACCGGCCGGGCCGGCCGCTCGGGTACCGCGATCCTGTTCGCTACGCCGCGCGAGCGTCGTCTGCTGCACCTGCTGGAAAAGGCCACCGGCCAGAAGATCCAGAGCCAGGCACTGCCCAGCGCCGATGCCGTGCGCAGCGGCCGTCTGACCAAACTGGCGACTCGCATCAACACCGCCCGCGAACAGACCGGTGCCCTGCATGAAAAGCTCGTCGCCGACCTGCTCGAACTGACCAGCCTGGAGCCGGAAGAACTGGCAGCGACCCTGCTGGCGATCATGCCCAGTGCCAAGACCCTGGTCGAGCCGGTCAAGGATCTGCCCACCGCAGCGCCTGCCAGCCAGAATGATGGCTATGCCGACCGCGACAGCGGCCTGGTGCGCTACAAGGTCAAGGGCGGCCGCTCCAACGGCCTGATGCCCAAGCCCCTGGTCGACGCACTGTGTCGCCATGGCGGCCTGCAGCGCCAGCAGATCGGACATATCAAGCTGTTCAACGAGCACAGCGGTGTCTACCTGCCGGAACTGAGTGAAGCGACCCTGGCCCGATTGGCAACAGTCGAGATCAACGGCGTAGCGTTGCAGATCCGTGCCTGGCCGCTGCCTCCGGGTGAGTCCGAGCCGCCGACGCGCCCGCGTCCGCGTAAGGACTTCGCCAGCAAGCCGCGCAGTGCCAAGCCCCGTCCGACCAAGTAACGCCCGTGCCGGAATGGATTGACATCGGCGTCAACCTGACCGACGCCGCCTTCGACAATGATCGTGAGGCGGTGCTCGAGCGGGCCTGGCAAGCCGGGGTCAGCCAGATGGTACTGACCGCCACCTCGCTGGCGGTCAGTCACCAGGTACAATCCCTCTGCAGTGAAAACCCCGATCGATTGTTCTGTACCGCCGGTGTGCATCCGCATCAGGCCAGCCAGTGGAGTACCGCCCTGGCAGCCGAAATACGCCTGCTCGCCGCGGCCAAATGTGTCCGTGCGATCGGCGAATGCGGCCTCGATTACAACCGGGATTTCTCTCCCAGGCCCATGCAAATCAAGGCACTGGAAGCGCAACTTGAACTGGCGACGGAGCTTCAGCTGCCGGTTTTTCTGCATGAACGCGACGCCAGCGCGGTACTGGTCGAAGTCCTGCGCGACTATCGGGACAGATTGCCCGGGGCCGTCGTGCACTGCTTTACCGCAGACCGCGAGGCGCTCTACCCCTATCTGGATCTGGATCTACACATCGGCATCACCGGCTGGATCTGTGATGAGCGGCGGGGCAGCCATCTGCACGGCCTGGTCGCTGACATTCCTGCCGGCCGGTTGATGATCGAGACCGATGCGCCCTGGTTGGTGCCCCGTACACTGCGGCCCAAACCGAAGAAGGGCCGCAACGAGCCGGCCTTCATCACCGAAGTGGCCACCACGCTGGCGCAATGCCGGAACGAGTCGACTGAACAACTCTCGGTGCATACCAGCGCCACCGCCAGACGCTTTTTCCAGCTTCCCCCAGTCTGACCACAATCCCGGTTGCAGGTGCATTCCATCGGCTATCGGCGGATATTTCCGTCAGCTACTTGGCGTCAGGCATTGAATGCTGCCATGATGAATCAGGATAACAAGACAGACACGGCTCTCGTCGGCCGAGACCGCCAGCAGCCCCCGGAGTACCCAGTCAATAATGCGCTCTTTCCTTCGTCACATCGTTACCATTACCGCCGCCCTCAGCCTGGCCGCGCCGGCCTGGGCAGTCGACTCCGGCACCCTGCCTTCCACCGTGCGCAAATCACTGGAAGCGGCACAACTGCCAGCTGATGCAATGTCCCTCGCCGCGATCCCCCTGGAAGGCCAGGGCATGGCCCAGTTCGTCAATGCCGACAAGGTGGTCAACCCGGCCTCGACCATGAAGCTGGTCACCACCTACGCAGCACTGGAATTGCTGGGCCCGACCTATAGCTGGCGCAGCGAGCTGCTGGGGACCGGCCCGATCAGCAACGGCGTGCTGGAGGGTGATCTGGTATTTCGCACCAGTGGCGACCCGAAGATGACCCTGGAAAGGATGTGGCTGCTGCTGCGCGATCTGCGCGCAGCCGGCGTGCGTGAAGTGGCTGGCGACCTGATACTGCAACCGGCCGACATTCGTCTGCCGGCCGATGCCGTGCCCTTTCCCGATGACGGCAACGATCCGAGCAAACCCTTCCTGGTGGAGCCCGACCCGCTGCTGACCAACCTGAAACTGCTGGAACTCGGCAGCTACGGGGAAAGCAATGGCGTGCGTATCCACCTGGAACCGGCATTGCCGGAAGTGACCATCAATAACCAGCTCAAGCTGCTGGCACCGGTCAAGTCCTGCCCCTGGCCGAACGTGACCTACGGCATCGAGGACCAGGGCACGCACGCCACCATTACCCTGGCGGGCGCGCTGCATCAGGGCTGTTCGGTAAAACGCTACATGTCTGCTCTGAATGCACCCACCTATACCGGCAGCACCCTGCGTACCCTGTGGCGTGACATGGGCGGAGCCGTCCGCGGCACCACCCGGATCGGACAGGCGCCGGCAGCCGCCCGGGTACTGGCGTACAGCGATTCACCTGACCTGGTGACCGTGGTTCGGGATATAAACAAGTTCAGCAACAACACCATGGCCAGACAGCTGTTTCTGACCATCGGCCGTGAACTGCGCAATCCCAGCGATCTGGATGATCAGCGTGCTGCGGTACGCAGTATCAATCAGTGGCTGAACAGCAAGGGCATCCAGTCCAACGCCCTGGTCATGGAAAACGGCTCAGGTCTGTCGCGCATAGAACGCATGACCGCCCGCGACCTGGCCATGCTGCTGGAGCAGGCGTGGAAGAGTCCCTATGCTGCGGAATTCATCGCCTCCCTGCCGCTGGCGGCGATGGACGGCACCATGCGCCGGCGGTTGCGCAACACCGCGGTAGCCGGCCAGGCGCACATCAAGACCGGCTCGCTACGCAGCGTCCGGGCGGTTGCCGGCATTACCCGTGATGCCAATGGCCAGAGCTGGGCCGTCGCCGCCATCGTCAACCATCCGGCTGCCGGCTCCAGCCGTGAAGCACTGGATCGGGTACTGACCGACGTCTACCGTCGGGTACCCACCAGTGTCGCCCGTCAGTAGGCCCCGACCGGCAGACCGCATCGCATCACTCAGCTGCGCCGAGTGATGCTCCAAGTGCGGTGAATCCGCGTATTGCGCTGGAAATCCCGGTCCAGGGTCCGCGCCGATATGTCGCTGACCTGGTATTTTTCCTCAAGGGCGCGATCCAGACGAAAGCGCCTGAAGTTATTGGAAAAATACAGCGTACCGCCAGGCGCCAGCCGGGCCATGGCCATCTCGATCAGATGGGTATGATCGCGCTGCACATCAAAGACGTCTTCCAGCCGCTTCGAATTCGAGAAGGTCGGCGGATCGATGAAGATCAGGTCGTATTCCCCGCGGTCCTCCTCCAGCCACTGCATCACATCGCCATGGACCAGCTTGTGCAGATCCGAAAGGCCGTTGAGTGACAGGTTGCGCCGCGCCCAGTCCAGGTAGGTTTTCGACAGGTCGACACTGGTGGTGCTGCGCGCTCCGCCGACAGCCGCATGCACGGTCGCGCTGGCGGTATAGCAGAACAGATTGAGAAAACGCTTGCCCCGCGCTTCGGCGGCCAGGCGCAGGCGCAATGGTCGATGGTCGAGGAACACGCCGGTGTCCAGATAATCGGTCAGATTGACCAGCAGCCTGACCTGCCCTTCCCGGACAGTAAGAAACTCGCCCTTGCGGTCCATGCGCTGGTACTGCTTGCTGCCACTCTGGCGCAAGCGCTGCTTGAGCACCACATGGCTGGCCGGGATACCCAGCACCTCAGGTAGCGCGACCAGCACGTCCTGCAGGCGACTGCGCGCCTTGTCTTCGCTGATGCTTTCCGGCGCCTGATATTCCTGCACATGGGCCCAGTCGCCATACAGGTCGATGGCCACCGCGAACTCCGGCATGTCGGCGTCATACACCCGGTAGCAGCTGATCCCCTGCTGCCGCGCCCACTTGCCCAGATTCTTCAGGTTCTTTTTCAGCCGGTTGGCGAACATCTGCGCCGACTCACTCAACCGTGCGGCCCCGGCCGGCTCGGCCACGGCGGCTGGCTCCCTGGGGGCACCCGTCTGTGGATCCCCCTGTGACTGAGATCGAGGCTGCGCAGCACTGGACCCACCGCTGGCGCCGGTCACGTAGCGCTCGGGCTGCAGGTCCATCATCAGCAGCTTGCAGGGCAAGGCGCCATTGAACAGGGAATACTGCTTGTGGCTGCGAACACCCATGCGTTTGCCCAGGTCCGGATTGCCGGTAAAGATCGCCGCCTGCCAGCCGGTGCAGCGCTCACGCAGCACTTCACCGAGCTTCTGATAGAGGTACACCAGGCTGGCTTCCTCGCCCAGGCGCTCACCATAGGGCGGGTTGCAGACGATCAGGCCAGCCTGACCACGGTCCGGGTGGGGTTCGAAGGTGGCCAGCTCGCCCTGATAGACCTTGACCCAGCTGGTCAGCCCGGCCCGCTGAATGTTGTTGCGCACCGGCTGCAGCAGGCGCGGGTCTGCTTCATAGCCGCGAATCCACAGGGGATCACGAGCCAGCCCCGCTTCAGCCCGCTGCCGAGCGTCGGCCAGCAGGGTTTCCCAGATCTGCGGTTGATGCTGCAGCCAGCGGCTGAAACCGAAACGCTCGCGCTGCAGGTTGGGCGCCATGTCGGTGGCCATCATCGCCGCCTCGACCAGGAAGGTGCCCGAGCCACACATCGGATCGGCCAGAGCGCTGCCCTGGGCGGCCAGCTGTGGCCAGCCGGCGCGGATCAATATGGCCGCCGCCAGGTTCTCCTTCAATGGCGCTGCGCCCTGTTGCAGGCGGTAGCCACGCTGGTGCAGGCTGTGCCCGGACAGATCCAGGGCCAACTGAGCCTCACCGCTACGGCAATGCACATTGATGCGCAGGTCCGGATTCTGTCTATCGACGCCAGGCCGGCTGCCGTCCGCCTGACGCAGCTGGTCGACGATGGCGTCCTTGACCTTCAAGGCGCCGAAATGCGTGTTGTCGACGCCCGGCAGTATGCCGCCAAAATCCACGCTCAGGGTGGCGTCCGCCGCCATGTGGGCGGTCCAGTCGACCGCTGCCACGCCGTCATACAGCGCCTGGGCATCCGTCACGGCGAACCGGTTCAGCACCAGGAGCACGCGATTGGCCAGTCGCGACCACAAACAGATGCGGTAACCCAGCTCGAGGCTGCCGCGCATGCTCACGCCGGCCACTGTCTCGCGGGGTGACTCGGCACCCAGTGCAGTCAGTTCGTCGAGCAGCAGACCTTCGATGCCTTTCGGGCAGGTAACAAAAAATTCAAGGCTTTCATGCATCTGTTTGATTTCCACAGCTTTGTGTTTTCAACGTTGGCGGTATTAGTGCGCACGCCGCTAAAGAGCTTCGTGAGTATGACAAATCGGTCTTTGGTCACCCAGTAACGATAGGGTACAACAGGACAGGACTCGAGAACGGGCAAACCTCTCGGGAGGCCGGATCAAGTGATCGACCTCCCCCGTCATGGCAGCTTCAAGGCTGCCGTGCCACTGCCGGAACTGCGACATTGCAGGCCGGTTTGTTCTAGAAAATGAGGGCTCTACTGTATGAGAAGACTCAAGCGTGATCCGATGGAACGAGCATTTCTACGCGGTTATCAGAACGGTGTACATGGCAAGTCCCAGGACTCCTGTCCGTTCATCAGTCCCACCACACGTCAGAACTGGATCAACGGCTGGCGTGAGGGCCGAGCAGATCATTGGGCCGGCTTCACCGGCATTTCCGGCGTTCATCGCCTCAATGAGATGCACGCAGTAGGTTGAATTCCCAGAGTACGTTTTTTCCCATGGCGCTTCCCTAAAGCGCCGGGCCTTTCGGGGCCCCACCCGGCCTTCGCTCTGCGAAGGCCGGTTTCCCGGGAAAGCAGTCAGTCCTCAGTGACGCAGAGCGGCAATCGCATCAACGCACTCTCCCACCAGTTCCGGTCCACGGTAGATGAATCCGCTGTAAAGCTGTACCAGGCTGGCACCCGCTTCGATCTTTTCCGCCGCATCCGCCCCACTCATGATGCCACCCACGCCAATGATCGGCATCCGGCCACCCAACTCCTGCGCCAGCAGGCGGATCACCTCGGTGGCAACATCCGTCAGGGGACCACCGGACAGCCCCCCGGCCTCGTCCGCATGCTCCAGGCCGATGACTGCCGTGCGTTCAAGGGTGGTATTGGTGGCGATCACCGCATCCATGCCCTCGTCCACCAGTACAGTGGCAATCAGTGCCAGATCTTCGGGCAATACGTCGGGAGCGATCTTGATGGCAATGGGCACGTAGTGACCGTGCTGGTTGGCCAGCTCGCCCTGGCATTGCTTGATACTTTCAAGCAACCGCTTGAGCGTGTCACCGTACTGCAGGGTGCGCAGGCCCGGGGTGTTGGGTGACGACAGGTTGACCGTGACATAACTGGCCCGGCTGTAGACCTTGCGCAGGCAATGCAGATAGTCATCCACCGCGTTCTCGACCGGCGTGACGGCATTCTTGCCGATATTGATACCCAGCACACCCCGGTAGCGAACCGCATCCAGCCGCTGCAGTAGCGCATCGACCCCCAAGTTGTTGAACCCCATGCGGTTGATGATCGCGCTCTGCTCGGGTAACCGAAACATGCGCGGCTTGGGGTTGCCGGGCTGCGGACGCGGCGTCACCGTACCCACCTCGAGAAAGCCGAAGCCCATGGCCGCCAGCCCGTCCACTGCCAGGCCGTTCTTGTCCAGCCCCGCCGCCAGCCCCACCGGATTGTCGAAGGTCAGCCCCATGACCTGCACCGGCTGGTGCGCCCGGGGCCGGGCCAGTTTGTCTGCGATACCCAGCCGCCCCGCTGCACCCAGCATGTCGAGGGTCAGATCATGGGAGGTTTCGGCGGGCAACTGGAACAGCAGGGAGCGCAACATGGAATACATGATTCGGTGCCTTGTAGAGACGTTTCAGCGCGACAGTATACCTGTTCGACACAGGCTTGGCCCCCCGGCCGCGCTATTGCACGAGGCGTTCCAGGGAAATCAGCTTGCCGTCGCTGGTAAAACGCATGACGAAGCTGCCATAGACCCCTTCGCGGCTCAGGAACGGGCGCAGATGATGTGCCGGCAGACTGACCCGCCTGCCGTCACGGCTATACATCAGCACCCGGTCCGCATGGCCGCGGTACCAGGCCAGATAACGCTCGGCAGGGACCGCTATATCCACTATCAGTTGTTGCTCTGCGGTCAATCAGCAGCCCTCGTTCGATGCCATCACAAAGCGGTCAACCCAGGGCACGCCGGGATGCCTGGGCCAGATCAAGCAGTTCCCGCATCGCCACGGCCACCATTGGATAATCGCCTCCGCCGGCATTTTTCAGGTCCGAGAGCATCGACCGCCAGCGTTGCACCATCAAGGGGTTGCGCTCGACCCACTCCTTGACCAGCACTTCCGGACTCGCGTCCTCGGTGCACTCGTGGAGCACCGACACGGTCATGGAACGCGCCTGGGCGTCCAGATCGTCCCGGTAACTCTCGCGCGCCAGCGCCTGCCAGTGGTTATCCACCGGCAGGGCATTGATCTGCTGACCAAACCAGGGCAAGCGCAGCTCGCTACCCAGCGCAAAGAACACCTGGGCCACGCATGTTTCCGGCTGACCCGTGGTATCCGCTGCCTCGATAATTCCCAGCAGCGTGAAGAAATGCGTGGTGCCGGCTACCAGCCGTGCAATGGGTTCGGGCACACCGGCTTCGGCATAGGCCTCGAATCGCGCCTGCCACTGCTTGCGTACCGGCCCCTCGAGCAGCGCATCAAACTGCTCGGCGAGGGAGGCCACACGGGGCGCAAAATGCCCGATTTCACGTTCTGGCTCCAGGTTGTTGCGGCGGTTGCGCACGAACCAGCGCGTCGCCCGGCGCCCCAGCCGCATCAGATCATCCATCAGCTCCAGCTGCACCTCGGCGGGCACCTGGTAATCCAGTGCCTCGATGGCAGCGAAATGCGTTTTCAGCCGGAACACATCCCGGGCCACCACATAGGCGCGGGCCAGCTCACTGGGTGGCGAGCCTGTGGACTGCTGAAGCCGACGCAGGAAAGTAATGCCCATGTGATTGACCAGATCATTGGCCAACTGGGTGGAAATGATTTCACGGCGCAGCCGGTGGCTGTGCAGCGCATCGGGATATTTCTTCTCCAGCACAGCCGGGAAGGCCGTGCCCAGCTCGCGGGCCAGGTAGCTGTCCTCGGGCACATCGGAGTCCACCAGACTCTCTTTCAGATCCGCCTTGGAGTAGGAAATCAGAATGGACAGCTCCGGACGGGTCAGGCCCTGGCCGCGGGCGGTACGCTCGGCCAGCTGATCATCCTCGGGAATGAATTCCAGGGAACGGCTGAGTTTGCCGCTGCTCTCCATCTGGCTGATATAGCGGCGATACTCGGTCATCGTCTTGACCGCCTGGCGCTGGGCCAGGCTGATGGCCTGAGTCTGCTTGTAGTTGTTCGCCAGCACCAGGGCGGAAACGTCATTGGTCATGCTGGCAAGCAGCTTGTCTCGCTGCTTGCCGGTCATGTCGCCGGCCTCAACCACCTCGTTGAGCAGGATCTTGATATTGACTTCATGGTCGGAGCAGTCGACGCCACCGGCATTGTCGATAAAGTCGGTATTGACCGCACCTCCCTTGAGGCTGAACTCGACGCGCCCGAGCTGGGTCATGCCCAGATTGCCGCCCTCGCCTATCACCTTGCAACGCAGGTCGCGACCGTCCACGCGGACGATGTCATTGGCCTTGTCTCCCACGTCGATGTGGGTTTCGGTCGAGCCTTTGACATAGGTGCCGATCCCGCCATTCCAGATCAGGTCCACTGGGGCCTTGAGCAGGTTGTGGATCAGCTCGTTGGGCGTGAGCTTTTCTGCCTTGATGTCGAACAGCGTGCGCATCTGCGGGGTCAGCGTGATCTGCTTCAGACTGCGCTCGAAAATGCCGCCGCCGGCAGAAATCAGCTTGCTGTCGTAATCGGTCCAGCTCGATCTGGGCAGATCGAACAGCCGCTGCCGCTCCTCGAAGCTGGCTTCGGGGTCCGGATCGGGATCGATGAATATATGCTGGTGATTGAACGCCGCTACCAGCTTGAGGCTGCGCGAGAGCAGCATCCCGTTGCCGAACACATCCCCGGCCATGTCACCGATCCCGAGGACAGAAACCGGCTCGGTCTGGATGTTGATACCCAGCTCACGAAAATGTCGCTGTACCGACACCCAGGCGCCCTTGGCGGTGATGCCCATCTTCTTGTGGTCATAGCCGGCGGAGCCGCCCGAGGCGAAGGCATCGCCAAGCCAGAAGCCGTAGTCGGCAGCAATGCCATTGGCGATATCGGAAAAGGTCGCGGTGCCCTTGTCCGCGGCCACCACCAGATAGGGGTCGTCCTCATCGTGACGCACCACCTGCTCCGGCGGCACCACCGCGCCCTCGACCAGGTTGTCGGTCAGGTCCAGCAGGCCACGGATAAACAGCTTGTAGCAGGCAATCGCCTCCCGCTGCACTTCATCCCGGCTGCCGCCCAGTGGCAGACGCCGGGGCACGAACCCGCCCTTGGCCCCCACCGGCACGATCACGGCATTCTTGACCTGCTGCGCCTTGACCAGACCCAGCACCTCGGTACGGTAGTCCTCCTCGCGATCCGACCAGCGCAAACCGCCACGGGCTACCTTGCCACCACGCAGATGCACACCCTCGAAACGGGGCGAATAGACGAACACCTCGTACATGGGCTTGGGCAGCGGCAGCTCGGCTATCGCCCTGGGATCGAGCTTGAGGCTGAAATAATCGTGCGGGTTACCCTCGCTGTCGTTCTGGTAGAAGTTGGTACGCAGGGTAGCCTTGATCAACTCCAGATAGCGCCGCAGGATGCGGTCCTCATTGAGTACCGCCACCTGATCCAGCGCGCCCAGAATCGCCTGCTCGAGCCGCTGCTGCATGTCCTCGAGGTCGTCATCGGACAGCTTGCGGGCCAGATAGAACCGGGTCTTGAACAGCCGCACCAGTTCCCGGGCGATATCGGCATGACCTACCAGCGTACTGGCGATGTAGGGCAGTTCGAAGCCCAGGCGGATCTGCTTCAGATAGCGCGCATAGGCGCGCAGCAGCGCCACGTCGCGCCAGGGCATGCGCGCGAGCAGTACCAGCCGGTTGAAGCCGTCGTTCTCTGCCAGCCCGCGCCAGGTCTGTTCGAAGGCATCGCGGAACAGCTCATTGACTTCCTGGATGTCCAGTTCACGATCGAGGGCGAAGGTAAATTCGAAATCGTGGATCCAGAACTCCTGACCGTCGCGGCGCTGGAACAGGAACGGGAACTCGCCCATCACCCGCAACCCCAGATTCTCCAGGATCGGCATCACGTCAGACAGCGGCAGCGGCTCGCCCAGGTGATAGATCTTGCAATGCAGCACGCCCTGTTTCTGCGACAACGGCTGATAGAAGCTCATTGCCAGCGGCCGCTCGGCGGTCAGCGAGAGGATGTGCTGCATATCCACCACGCCGCTGGCGGCGGTGAAGCGCTCGGCGTAACCGGCCGGGAATCCATCGGCAAAGTCTTCCAGCACCGCCGTTGCCGTGGCTTCGCCCAGGCTTTCATTCAGGCGATCACCGAAATCATCATGCCAGTCGCGGCAGACGCGGATGATGTCCTGCTCGATCTTCAGCGGATCAATGCTCAGCTCGCGCTTGGGATCGACACTGAGGATGAACTGCGTGCGGGCCAGTACCGACTCGGAGAAATAGGTCCAGAACTCGCAATCGCTGGCCTGCAGCCGATCCATGAGTACCGCCTCGATCTTCAGGCGGATCTCGGTGGAATAGATCTCCCGCGGCACATACACCAGACAGTAATAGAACCGGCCGTAGTTGCCGCTGCGCACGAACACGCGGATCTGGTTGCGCTCCTGGATCTGCACGATGCTCAGGGCGGTATCGCGCAGCTCCTCTTCCGACATCTGGAACAGATCGTCGCGCGGTAACACCTGCAGCGCCTGGTCCAGCTCCTTGCCCAGATGACTGTGCCGGGTGAAGCCCGAGGCCTCGCGCACGGCAGCAACCTTCTGGCGCAGATGGGGTATGCGTTCGACAGTGCCGGCATACACCCGTGAGGTATAGAGCCCCATGAATCGATGCTCGGCGATCACCCGGCCCTCGCTGTCGACCTCGCGGACCGAGACGTAGTCGGGGTAGGCCGGCCGGTGTACCCTGCTCGAGCTCGAGGCCTTGGCAAAGGACAGCAGAACCGGACGGCGCAGATAGTCGATCACCTTTTCGGGCAAGCCCTCCAGGGATTCGTCCCGGGTATTGAGGCCCAGCACTCCGAGGCTGTGTTCCGGCTGGATACCCAGGCGCTGCTGCTTGAGGCCTTCATGGATATTGAAGCGCTCGTAGCCGAGGAAGGTGAAGTGATCTTCGAGCAGCCAGCCGAGGAAGGCTTCGCACTCCTTGCGCTCGGCGGCCGGAAAATAGCTGAACTGCTTGCCTTTCAGGCCCTTGATGACCGCCTCGGCCTGCTCGCGCATGGCGCCAAAGTCCGAAACGGCGGCGCGGACATGGCTGAGCACCTCCCGCAGGGACTCGGCCAGACGCTTGAGTTCGGCGGCGCTGCCACAGCGATCGATCTCGATGTACATGATCGACTCGTGCTGTACGCCAGCCTCTTCGCTGTGCGGGGGCAGCACCCTTTCCAGCTCACCATTGCCGCTGCGTTTGAGCGCCAGTACGCTGTTTTGCAGGGTATGGATCGCATACCCCTGCCGGTTGAGCTCCATGCGCACCGAGTCGACCAGAAAGGGCGAGTCCAGGTGGAGTATCTCGACCACCGAATGGGTGGATTGCCAGCCGTGCTGCTGAGTGTCAGGATTGAACACCCTGAGCTTTTCGCCCGGCCCGTCGTACTGCTGCAGGAAGCGCCAGAACGAAAGCGTGCAACCCAGGAGGTCAGTATCATACCGGGCAAGCAGCTCCTCCAGTGGTACGATGCCGAAGAACTGCTCGCTGAACCGGATAATCGAGTCCTTTTGCTCCGGCTCGACCAGTTTCACCAGCCGCTCTTGCAATATACTGAGGAATTCTTCTCTACTGCTGGCCATGATGAACGCCATGCTGCCTCCAGGTAAACCTGCAAGGCAGACGCTTACAGGGTCTTGCGGTGGGTATCAGAACTGTGACGCGGTATCCTAACTGACCCGCGCTTTCGAATATCGACAGTCTAGACCATAGTGTGTTGCCGGAGTGACAATTTGATGGACAGGGATGAGCCGGTCATGAACACCACAGTCGGAAGGGAAAACACGCCCATGACACATCACCAATCGCTGATGAATCTGCGCACATGGATGGGGCAGCAGATCTTCGGCCAGGAGCAGCTGGTCGACCGCATGTTGATCTGCCTGCTGGCCGGCGGGCATGTCCTGGTCGAGGGCGCCCCGGGCCTGGCCAAGACCAAGGCGATCAAGGCCCTCTCCGAGGCCATAGAAGCGGATTTCCATCGCATCCAGTTCACCCCGGACCTGTTGCCGGCGGACATTACCGGCACCGAGATATACCGTCCGGAGACCGCCAGCTTCAGCTTCCAGCAGGGCCCCATATTCCATCACCTGGTGCTCGCGGACGAGATCAACCGGGCACCGGCCAAGGTACAGTCGGCCCTGCTCGAAGCCATGGCCGAACGCCAGGTGAGTATCGGCCGGGAAACCTATCCGCTGCCCGAGCTGTTCATGGTCATGGCCACGCAGAACCCGATCGAACAGGAAGGCACCTACCCCCTGCCCGAAGCCCAGCTTGACCGCTTTCTGATGCACGTACGCATCGGTTTTCCGGATGCTGCCCTGGAGCGTCAGATCCTGCATCTGGCGCGCGGCGAAGCCCAGGGGGTTAGCAGCCGGATCGAGCAGCGCATCAGCCAGGCCAGCATTCTGGCGGCGCGACAGGAGGTGCTGGGACTGTTCATGGCCGATGCGGTGGAGGAATACCTGATTCAACTGGTCATGGCGACGCGACGGCCGGAGCTGTACAACGCGCAACTGGCCGAATGGATCGAACTCGGCGCCAGCCCCCGGGGCACCATCGCCCTGGACCGTTGTGCCCGCGCCCACGCCTGGCTCGCCGGCCGCGACTTCGTCAGTCCGGAAGATGTGCAGGCGATCGTGCATGATGTCCTGCGCCATCGGCTGATTCTCAGTTTCGAGGCAGAAGCTGCCGGGGTCGACGCCGACCGGGCGATCAACCTGCTGGTTGAATCCGTCGCCGTGGTGTGACCGTGAACGACCCGCAGAGCCATCCCCAACCGCCGCTGGACGAGCGTCTGTTCGTCAGTCTCGAAACCCTGCTGGAGAGCCGCCACCAGTGCCAGCGCATGCCGCTGGTGCGCGGCCCGATGCAGGCCAGCCGACAGCTGGGCAGACAATATTCGCGGCTGCGGGGCCGCGGGGTCGATTTCGACCAGGTCCGCGCCTACCAGCCCGGAGACGATATCCGCAGCATCGACTGGCGCGTGACCGCGCGCACCGGCAAAGTCCACACCAAGGTCTTCAACGAGGAGCGCGAGCGCCCGGTGTTTGTCGTCTGTGAGCAGAGCGACCGGCTGTTCCTCGGCAGCCAGCTGTGTTTCAAGTCAGTGCTGGCAGCCCGGGCCTGCAGCCTGATCGCCTGGACCGCCCTGGCCCATAACGACCGGGTGGGTGGTATCGTGTTCGGCCGGGTCTGTCATGAAGTGCGGCCACAACGCAACCGACAGTCATTGCTGCGTCTGTTTCGCCTGCTGATCGAGGCCAATCAGGCCCTGCGTACCCCGCTGCGCGCCACCGGCGAACCCGCCCGGGAGCTGCTTGACCAGGCGCTGCGCCATGCGCGCGAAGTGGTCAGACCCGGCAGCATTCTGTATGTGATCTGCGATCACAGCGCGATAGAACAGCTCAACCAGAGCCTGCTGGCACCCCTGGCTACCCACAACGATGTGGTCCTGCTCCCGCTCTACGACAGCCTGGATACCGCCCTGCCAGCCGCAGACCAGCTGGATTTCGTGCAGGACGACCAACGTGTTTCCCTCAACACCCGGGATGCCGCGGTGCGCCAGCGCTATGCCAATCAGTTCCTTGCCCAGCAGCTGGCCTGGCAACAGCTGGCCAGCCGCTTGAGCTGCTCGCTGTTCAGCCTGAACACCAGCAGCAGCGCCGACAGCCAGATCGGCACCATGTTCAACGCCCAGAAAAGACGGGGCAGAACGTGAACGAAGCGCTCTACCAATCGCTCATCCACCCCGCTGCCCCGGCGCCGGTTACCTGGTGGCCGCCGGCGCCGGGCTGGTGGCTGCTGCTGGTACTGGCCATGGTCGCGGGCTTTGCCCTGCCCTGGCTGACCCTGCGCTGGCGACGGCTGACAGCCCGACGCCGCCGGAGCGGCCAGGCGTTGGAAGACATACCCGTCGACCTGTCCGATCAGCAATGGCTCAGCGAGATCAACAGTCTGCTCAAGCGTCTGCTTATCCGCCGTGGCGACATTGCGCCGACACGCCTGTTCGGCCAGCAATGGCTCGAATACCTCTGCGGCACCTATCCCCGCGCCCAGCGCCACGTCCTCAGGCCCCTGGCGGCAGACCTCTACCGACAGACCCCGGAGCTGACACCGGAACAGCGCCGTGCGCTGCTGCGCGAACTGCGCCGCTGGCTGAGGCACAACCATGTTTGAACTGCACTGGCCGGCCGCCTTCCTGCTCCTGCCCATGCCCTGGCTGCTGAACTGGTTGCTGCCCCCGGCGCGGGTGCCCAGCACCGCGCTTCAGGTCGGTTTTCTCGATCGCCTGGAACAGCTGCAGGGCAGTGTACCTCCGGTCACGCCGACGCGGCGTCGATGGCCCTTCGTGGTGATCTGGCTACTGCTGATCATCGCCGCCAGCCGTCCCCAGTGGCTGGGCGATCCGCTGCCGATCAGCATCAGCGGCAGGGACATGATGCTGGCCGTGGACCTGTCCGGCAGCATGGAATACGACGACATGCTGCTCGAGGGGGAGCAGGTTACCCGCATGACCGTGGTCAAGGAGCTGGTCTCGAACTTCATCGCCGAGCGCCAGGGCGACCGGCTGGGCCTGATCCTGTTCGGCTCCAGTGCCTATGTGCAGGCACCGCTGACCCATGACCTGCAAAGCCTCAATCAGTGGATGGAGGAAGCCTTTGTCGGGCTGGCAGGGCGCGAGACAGCCATCGGTGACGCCATCGGCCTGGCCATCAAGCGACTGGCAGCCGAACCGGCCCAGAGCCGCGTACTGGTCCTGATCACCGATGGCGCCAACACCGCAGGCCAGGTGAATCCGCTCCGGGCCGCACGCTATGCTGCCAGCGAGGGGATCCGCATCTTCACCATTGGTGTCGGGGCGGACAGTGCGCAGCCTGGCCAGGCCGGTCTGCGTGACCCCTCGATCGAACTGGACGAAGGGACCCTGGTGGATGTGGCGCTGACGACCGGCGGCGAGTATTTCCGCGCCCGCCAGGGTGCCGACATAGAAGCGATATACCGGCGTATCGATCTACTGGAGCCGGCCCTGCGCGACAGCGGTCCGCGTCGGCACGCACGTCCGTTGTATCCCTGGCCCCTGGGCCTGGCCATGGTACTGACCCTGGTGGCGGCCGGCATCGCCATCTACCGGAGGCGCCATGCCCGTTGAAATCCACGCTGGCCTGACACTGACGCGACCGCTCTGGCTGCTTCTGCTAGTGCCCTGCGTCCTGCTGTGCTGGTTGCTGTACCGCCGGATCAATCACTATTCGCCCTGGCACAGCCTGCTTCCGGCAGTGATGCGCAACGCCCTGCTCCAACGCCAGCCGGGCAAGGACCACGCCGGCCGTTTCCTGCTGCTGGCGGTCGCCTGGACGGTGGCCCTGCTGGCCTTGAGTGGTCCGGTCTGGGAAGGTGAATCACCGGTGCTCAAACAGAACCGCTCTGCTCTGGTGGTGGTACTGGACCTGTCCCACAACATGCTTGCCAATGACCTCAAACCGACCCGTCTTGAGCGGGCCAAGCTCAAGATCCGCGACCTTTTGCAGATGCGCAGTGACAGTCAGGTCGCACTCATCGCCTATGCCGGCAGCGCCCATCGGGTCACCCCGCTGACTACCGACCAGGCCACGCTGATCAATCTGCTTTCCGGCCTCAGCCCCGCGATCATGCCCGCCAGCGGCACCGATCCGGGAAGTGCGCTGAGACTGGCCGAAAGCATCATCGCCCCGCTGCCCCGGGAGGGCACTCAGATACTGCTGATCACCGGCAGCGTCGAGGGCGAACAACTCACGGCGGTCGCGGAAGCCGCGGTCCGGCTTGGCCGGCAGTTATCGATTCTGGGAGCCGGCACCGCCGAGGGCGCTCCGGTGGCGCTACCCGAGGGCGGCTTCATGCGTGACGAGCAGGGCCGAATCATTCTGCCGCGTCTGGACAATCAGGCCCTGGCCAGTATCGCCCGTCGCACAGGTGCCAGTTATCACGATATCACCGGCGATGACAGGGACCTGTTGAGCCTGCTGCAGCCCCTGGCCCTGACCCGGGTCAGCGACCCTGAACGGACCGCGACCCGCAGCGACCAGGGCCACTGGCTGATCCTGCTTCTGCTGCCCCTGGCTGCGCTCGGTGCGCGGCGGGGCTGGCTGGGGCTGCTGCTGTGCGCCTTCCTGTTGCCGACCACGGCCGAAGCCAGTCCCGCCTGGCAGGACCTCTGGCAACGCCCCGACCAGCAGGCCGCGGAACTGCTGGCCCGCGACCAGCCCGCAGCGGCTGCCCGGCGCTTTGAAGACCCCCATTGGGCCGCCTGGGCCCTGTATCAGGCCGCTGACTACGCAGCGGCGGCTGCCGCCTACGAACAGCTCGTGCGCCAGGATCCGGACAATCCGCAATATCATTTCGACCATGGCACCGCCCTGGCCATGAGCGGCAAGCTACAGGACGCCCTGGAAGCCTACGAGCAGACCCTCACACGTGCTCCGGACCACGCCGCGGCGCGACACAACCGCAGCCGGATCGAGGCCCTGATCGAGGAGCAGGCACGGCAGGCTACCGAGCAGGAGCAAACCGCCAGCGACAGCGCGACAGACCAGGCCGGGACCCAGGTACAGCCCCAGGACTCCAGCACCGAGCCGGACAGTCCCAGCCGCCAGCCAGCCGAGTCCGCCGGAGACACTCGATCGATTGACCAGACCGAGGCCGAGGTTGCCGAGACCCCGAGCGCAAATACCGGCTCAACGCAATCAGCGTCTGCCGCAGCCGCCAACGGGCGGCCCGCAGCCAGCGACGACAGCCCGACCACCGGCGCTGCCGGGGTGGAGGAGACCGACGACGGTGACAGTCAGGCCGCCGTCCTGCCTGCCACGGAGCAGGAACCGGAACCGACTACCGATCGCCCCGAGTCGCTGCCCGAGACCCCGACCGATTCGCTTGATCCCGAGCAGCAGGCGGCGCTGGAACAGTGGCTCCGCGAGGTACCGGATAATCCGACCGACCTGTTGCGCCGCAAATTTCTCTATCAACGACTTCAGCAACTGGAAGAGCGCTCACGATGACCCGACTCCTGCTCTGGCTTTGCCTAATGCTGCTCACGGTTCCGGCCCAGGCTGCCCTGGAAGCAAGTGTTGACCGCACCCGTCTGGTAGAGGGCGAAACCCTGGAGCTGACCCTGGAAACCGAAGCGGCCAATCGCTTCGCCCAGCCGGACCTCTCTGCCCTGGAAGAACATTTCGACATCCGCAACAGTCGCCAGCTCAGCCTGGTCAGCCAACTGGACGGACGCACCCAGCCGGTAACGCGCTGGGTCATCAGTCTGATGCCCAAGCGAACCGGCTTCGTGGTCATCCCGCCGCTGCGTCTCGATGAGCTGGTCAGCCAACCGATCAGCCTGCAGGTGCTGACCGCCGGTGAGGCAGCGCGGGACAACACCGCCCAGATGGCGCCGATTTTCATTGATGCCGAAGTGGATACCGAGACCCCCTACGTCCAGGCCCAGGTACTCCTGACCCTGCGCGTCTACCATTCGGTATCGCTGTATGACGATTCGACCCTGACCGGCCTGGACATCCCGGATGCGCGGGTCGAAAGCCTGGGTGGGCCGCGCAACTACGAAAGGCTCATCAACGGCATTCGCCACGGCGTGATCGAAGTGCGCTATGCCATATTTCCCATGCGCAGCGGTGCACTCGAGGTGCCCTCGCAACTGTTTACCGCCACCACCATGCCTTCGCGTACCGCGGACAGCACCATCGCCCGCGGTCGCCTGGTCCAGGTTCGCTCGCCCGGAATAACCCTTCAGGTCCGCCCCATCCCGCCGGATTATCCGCCCGGTGCACCCTGGCTGCCTGCCACCGATGTCAGCCTGTCCCAGGCCTGGCAGCCTGATCCGGGACTCGACCTGCTTGCCGGGGAGTCCCTGACGCGCAGCTTCACCATTCAGGCAGTGGGACTCAACGCCAGCCAGCTGCCCGAACTCAGCAGCCTGGCCGGCGGGACGCTGGCGGGCCTGCGTGAATATACCGACCAGCCGCTGCTGGAGAATCTGGTCGTGGACGGCGGCATAGGCGGGCTGCGCCAGGACAGCGCGGCGCTACTGGTCCAGCAGCCGGGGACCTTCCAGCTGCCGCCGATCAGACTCTACTGGTGGGATACCGCTGCCGATGCATTACGCGAGACCCAGCTTGATGCCGTCGAGTTGAACGTGATGAGCAGCCAGAGCTTCGTTGCCTCCCCTGCCCCCACCGCCGTGGCCGCCAGTGAAGACATCGTTATCGCCCCCACGCTGCTGTACTGGCAACTGGCAACAGCCTTGCTGGGCATGGCCGTACTGTTCTGTCTCTGGCTGCTCTGGCGCACCCGCAGAGCCCTGGAAGCCCTGCGGAATCCCTACCAGGATGAGGAAATCTTCGATGAAGAGGTTCAGGGCAACCCGCTGACCGACCTGCAGAGCGCCTGCCGCAGCAACCAGCCCGGCGAGGCACGCAAGGCCCTGGAAATCTGGGCCAGGCAACAGGACAGCGACGGCCTCATCGGCCTCACCCATCAGCACCCCGAACTCGCCGAGGCCCTAGACGAACTCAACGCCTGCCTGTTCGGCCAGGCCGACCACCCCTGGCGCGGCAAACCCCTCTGGCGCGCCGTGCGGATGGTGGTGCAAAGCGGCAAACGCCAGGCCGAACACGCCGAGCCGGAGCTGGAAAGTCTGTATCCGCGGGTGTAGGGCCGCGAGCGGCAAGCGGCAAGCGGCAAGGAGAAAGGGGCTGGAAGCTGGAAGCTGGAAGTAAAAGAGACTGGAGTCTGGATTGAGGTTTTAGGTTTTAGGTTTTAGGTTTTAGGTTTTAGCTTCTA
>Ga0208794_1000057_pt1 | contig 146183 bp, 127 predicted proteins | sample 32_taG_FD_184106 | JGI IMG/M metagenome (GOLD analysis project Ga0208794, IMG submission 184106) | Marine viral communities from the Gulf of Mexico - 32_GoM_OMZ_CsCl metaG (SPAdes) (version 2) | ecosystem: Environmental > Aquatic > Marine > Oceanic | place: Atlantic Ocean: Gulf of Mexico... | reverse complement strand
GGTCTCTTCCAACCCTTGGCCGTTCCACTCAGCAACCAAGGCAGGGTCATGGGCCAAACGGCGCTGAAAGTCACGTTGCCACGCTTGATCCGTGGTCATTAGACCTTCACGGTCGACGATGAAGATGCGCGCACGCGCTTCCGCTTCGGTCAGCCCCTCGGCCTCCATGGCCACGACGACCTGCTCGGCAATACCACATCCAGCAGAACCGCCCCCGACGAACACCACACGCTGTTGGGCAATCGTCTCCTCGCGGGCTTGGCAAGCGGCCATGAGCGTGCCCACCACGACCGAGGCCGTCCCTTGCACGTCATCGTTGAAGCAGCACAGCTCGTTACGGTAGCGCTCCAACAGCGGCACGGCATTGGCCTGAGCAAAGTCCTCGAACTGTAGCAGCACGTTCGGCCAGCGACGCTTCACGGCACAAATGAACTCCGCCATGAAGGCATCGTACTCCTCCTGGCTCACCCGCTCATGACGCCAGCCCATGTACATCGGATCGTCCAGCAACGCCTGATTATTGGTGCCTACATCGATCATGATGGGCAGCGTATAGGCCGGACTGATACCGCCACAGGCCGTATAAAGCGCCAGCTTCCCGATAGGAATACCCATCCCGCCAATGCCTTGGTCACCCAAGCCCAAAATACGCTCGCCATCGGTAACAACAATCACTTTGACGTTATCTTTGGTAGCACTGCGCAGGATGTCGTCCATGTGCTCGCGATCCGGGTAGCTAATGAACAGCCCCCGGTGGTTGCGATAAATGTTGGAGAACTCCTGGCACGCCTGCCCAACCGTAGGCGTATAGATAATCGGCAGCATCTCTTCCAAATGCTCAGAGACGAGACGGAAATAGAGCGTTTCGTTATCGTCTTGAATGGCGCGTAGATGAATATGGCGCTCGAGATCGCTGTGGCACTGCTGGTACTGACGGTACACCCGCTCTAGCTGGTCTTCGATGGTTTCGACTTTTTGGGGTAGTAACCCTATCAAGTTAAACGCCAGTCGCTCCTCTTGAGTAAACGCGCTGCCTTTGTTCAATAGCGGCATTTCAAGCAAAGAAGGACCGGCGTAAGGAATGTATAAAGGGCGTTTACTCATCGTAGACATAGGCACTCTCTTTTTATGTCAATTGCTGTTGCAATGCAGCAACGCTGGGCGTTGGCGGCGTTTGAGCGTAATGTAACATGCTAGTACGACAAAGGTGGAAGAGACATAAATAAAGGGCATAAAAAAAACGCCTCGGCATTGCCGAGACGTTTTCTGGAAGCCACTAACGTGAGTCTTCTAACAGCTTTTGGCAACGGGTCGACGCCCCGCTTCCCCATCAAAGAAGAACGGCCGCAGCTTAACGCCCGCCATGTTGCCAGCGAACGCCGCCACCATCCACACCCAGCCGTGCAGGCTGCCAGAGGCAATACCGCTAAAGTAAGCGCCGATGTTACAACCAAAGGCCAAGCGGGCGCCATAACCTAGCATGATGCCACCGATCACCGCTGCCAATACCGATTTCAATGGAATGCGAAAGTTAGGTGCAAAACGTCCTGCCAAGCTCGCGGCGGCCAGGGCGCCAAGCATAATGCCGACGTTCATCACCGTAGTAATATCGCTCCATACGCTGGCTTCCAGCGCGGCGGCGTTGCCAGGCGTTTGCCAGTAGCCCCACTGGCTCACATCGCCACCTACCAGTTCAAAGCTTTTGGCACCCCACAGCGCAAACGCCGAGGTGATTCCCCACGGGCGGCCTGCCAATGTTAGCGTGGCAAAGTTCAGCAGCGCCAGCGCCACCGCACCGGCTACCAGCGGCCATGGGCCCGACAACCAGCGCTCGGTGCTCGGTTTATCCACCATCGGAGCCTGCTCTAAATGGCCATGGCGGCGCTTCTCCATAATCACCGTAAACGCAGCAATCGCGGCAAACAGCACCAAGCTAATGCCGATACCTCCACCCACACCCGCCACATTGACTAGCGATACAGGCTGGAAAGCAGGAAGGCTTTGCCACCAAGTAAAGTGTGCGGTGCCAATGACCGAACCCACAATAAAGAACACCAGCGTAATCAGCATGCGTGCATTGCCGCCGCCCGCTGTAAACAGCGTACCCGACGCACAGCCACCGCCTAGCTGCATGCCTACCCCGAAGATAAACGCGCCCACCAGCACAGAAATACCGATGGGAGAAACGAAACCGCGCACTTCAGTACCAAACAGACTGCCCGCCCCTAGCGCCGGGAAGAACAGCACCACCGCAACCGCCAGCATCACCATTTGCGCCCGCAGCCCGCGCCCACGGCGTTCGGTGATAAAGACCCGCCACGCCGCCGTAAAGCCAAACGCCGCATGATAAAGCACCATGCCCAGCAAGCCGCCCACGATCATCAGCAAGCCGATGTTGGCGCTGAACAGCACGCCAATGATGAGCGAACTCAGCACAATGGCCGCCGTCGCTAGAAAGGGCACACGATAGTTGATCGGTGCCACTGTTGAAGTCGTTGCCATAGTTCACCTATTAGTCACGCCAAAAGCGCCTGCAATAGCGAGGCGCTTGGCTAATTTGGACAATAGTTATAAGCCTAACGTCGGATGTAGAATGCTGAAAATGCTTTATTTAGCAGTTCTTATGCTTTTAACGAATATTACACAAACCGCCCCAGACCTACCGCAGAGCGTAAACGGTCCATGGTGTTCGCTGCCTCCTCTCTGGCACGTTCGGCTCCTTTCTGGAGCACGGCTTCGATATGGCCGGGGTCTTCCATCAGCGTGTTATAGCGTTCACGAGGAGCACTCAGGTGGGCATTAAGATATTCAAATACGCGATCCTTCGCCTCGCCCCAACCGATGCCTTCAGCGTATTGCTGACGCATGGCCGCCGCTTCTGAGTCGCTCGCGAACGCTGAGAAAATTTGAAACAGCGTACAGGTGTCAGGATCTTTCGGCTCCCCTGGCTCGAGCGAGTTGGTTTTAATTTTTCTCACTAGCTTTTGCAGCTTTTTGTCGCTTACAAACAGCGGAATCGTGTTGTTATAGCTCTTGGACATCTTGCGGCCATCCAAGCCTTTGAGCACTTCGCCCTTTTCACTCACTACCGCTTCAGGCGGTGTGAAGTACTGTCCTTTGAACAGATGATTGAAGCGGCCAGCGATGTCCCGTGCCATTTCGATATGCTGAATCTGATCACGACCCACGGGTACTTTATTGGCGTTGAACATCAGTATGTCGGCAGCCATCAGCACCGGGTAGCCAAACAGCCCCATGGTGATGCCTTTATCGGGATCCTGGTCGCCGGCTTCTTCATTCTCGGCGACGGCGGCTTTATAAGCGTGAGCCCGATTCATCAACCCTTTTGCGCATACGCAGGAGAGCATCCACATCAGCTCGGGGATCTCATGAATATCCGACTGACGGTAGAAGATGGCATTGTCGGTATCCAGGCCAAGTGCCAGCCACGTTGCCGCGATCTCCAAACGAGAAGCTTGCACACGCTTGGGGTCTTGGCACTTGATCAGCGCGTGGTAGTCAGCAAGAAAGTAGAACGACTGCACATTCGGATCTTGGCTTGCTTCGATAGCGGGCTTGATGGCGCCCACGTAGTTACCAAGGTGCGGCGTTCCGGTCGTGGTAATCCCGGTCAGCACACGGGTTTTGGCTGTCTGACTCATGATATTTTAGCTCTCGGACAAATAGCTCTATCATAACGTTTCACCAGACGAGTGGCTAACAGCTTCAACGCCAACCGCTTAGAGACCAGGTCAACTCCCCGTTACCAGACGCTGGCGGGGCATTACAGCTCCCCCAACTGGCCTGTTCTTCGTCATTCAGGAGATTAAAGGCAGTACGCAGCGCCTCTTCATCATAGTTAAAATCGTTACTTCCACCGCCGCTAAACTCAATATTTGCGGAAGCAAATGTTAGGTTACTGGCATTATAAGGCGCGACTAGCAAAGCCCCATTTAAGTCTCTTCCTCCGCCGCCCTTTTGTGAATAGTTACCCAACACAATAATCAAACCATCAAATTCAGGGTTCCCCCCAGCATCATAATTACCTTTAACCACTAACACACCCGCACCGGATATATTATTTGCATTGATGGTACCATTTACAAAAGTGATCTGCTCGTTGCCTTTACTTCCAAAAGATGTATTATTTCTAACACTTCCGCCCTGCACTTGAACGGTATCACTTCGTGTACGGATCATTTCGATAAACGCATGGAATTTTTCAGCACTCTCACCCCGGCTAAACAAGCCATCAGGAATACCCCCCTGGATATTATCGTTGGCGGCGTTAGCGCTGGAGAACCTTTCAAGATCGCCTTGGGTTACCGTAATATCAGGAACACTGCCTTTACCGTTAAACTCTGCTTGAGAATTTGGAAGGAATAAGTTATCGACAGGGCTTGCGATGGTTAAAGGGGATAAATCATCAAACGAACACCATGCATCCTCTTTCAAACCAACGCCAAACACTCCCAATGCCTCATCATGATAAAACTTATTATTACCCTCTACAGAAAGTTTTCGTGAATATACAGAACCATAAAGATGACTCGACCCCACAAAGTTTACATGCGAGTATGGCGCTAAGATCTCCCCATAGTAAGTAGACTCTCCACTAACATAGACACCAGCATTTTCACCCTCTTCATTTAACGAGTCATCATAAAGCGAGACCAGTGAAAAAGCCGCCCTAGGCTCTTCCTCATCATCAACGACAAGACCATTTCCTTCAACCTCTATTTTTCTTCCGCCTTTTAATAAAAACTTACCCTTTACAATAACTGTTAGGCTACTTCCATCTTCAATTATAAATTTAGAACCGCCTGAGATCTCAAAATCTTGCTCTACCAGCATTACTATATTAGCTGGGCTTTCTTTGGTTCCCACCTGAAAAACCCTACTTCCAGCAAGTTTGAAGTTATCAACACGCACAACACTTTCACCGTTTAAGCCCTCAACCTCCACATAATCACCAGAGTACTCAGGATGCGGATCATAAAGTCCCTCTGAACTTAAAACCGTAGCCTCAGAAATATTCCAATCAGTAATTGAAATATCACCGGAAGATGAAATACCTGTTTCATTTAAGTATTTTTCGTACAAGCCGACTACACCTTGCTCGTCACAAGAGGCTGTGGCCTCTAGCTCTTCTAGGCCAGCCCCCCCACTTCTTAAGAGCAGCTCTCCGCCCACATGATCTCTAACTTTTCTTCTATTTCCTACAGCTGCTTCTGCAACCACATCACCATTTACCAAAGCATTATAGTTGCCACTAAAATCTGCAAGGCCGTTAATGTATGCATCACCACTAACTATAGACGAGCTTGAAAAAACCAGGTCTCCAGTAGAATAGACTTTCCCATTAATTCTGCCATTACCTGTAAGAAAAACATCTGCTCCCTCTTCTCTTGTAGATAAGTAAGCATTTCCTGTCTTTTGATTAATGCCGCCCTCTACCTGAGAGTTAAAACTATTAAATTCAGCACTTCCACCTCCCCGCATTCCTCCAACTCGCATACCTTCACACGCAATGAACCCCCTTTGATACTGACGCCATGAAGCGCTATCCGTTTCCCTACGAGAATAACTGTATATAATAGCCGAATCACGCGCAGCACTATTACGTAACCCGCGATCCCAGGAGGTGATCGTGACCGTTTGCTCCTCAGTATTCACTTCAAATTGCAGCTCAAGATTCGCCAGTAACGCTTCTTTTATTTGGCGCTGGTCTTCCTCCTCCAGTTCATCAAAATTGGCAGGCAGCAGATCCTCAATAAATTCGTCTAACGTACCGGCTTGGAGTAGCTGAGCAATGGCATCCCCCGTTAGCTTTCCCCCCGTCTCTTCAAGCAGCTGCGGATTGGCCACTAACTGCCCTAAAAAATCGTTGCGATTTGTGGTATTGACAGGGTTCACTAACGACGACAAGGTATTTTCAGCGGTCATTTGCGCTTGAACGGAAGAGCGAAAATTCCCTGCCAATCGCTCATCGACCAGTGAGGACTGCATAGCGGTCATACCCACGACCATTGAGGCAGATAATAAGGCCATGACAACAAAGAGTGCGGCGCCTTGTTGCTGTTTCTTCATTGCTACTTCACTCGCTCAATGGGTTGTTGGCCGTGACGACATCACGATCAGTAACATGAAACGTTAGCAACGCTCCGCCAGCCATTAAAGGAACATTCACAACATATTGATAGATGCTATGTTGGGCCACCGAGGCGAGAGGCTCTTGATCTTCACTGCACTCAGCATCGCTAATCGAATAACCTTCTTCAAAGGCTTTATCAAAATCGATAACCGGTTGATTCTCTTCCTCAGTGTCACTAATTGTGCAACGACATTGCGCCCCTGATAGAGAACACGAAAGTGTATAGCGATCAGTATCACCGCTATCTCTTAGTTCCTCTGCCAAGATTTGTGTCAAAAAAACTACCACCTCTTGCTTTCGGCTTAGCTCATCGACAGCACTGAATGTAGAAAACGTCGACAAAAAAAGCTGTCCTGCACCTAGCGCAATCACTGTACCAATGGCCATAGCGACCATTAACTCCACTAGGCCCGCCCCCACCTGTCTACGAGCGGTCATGAGGCTACTCCCGTATTAGGGAGCGTAAAACGATAGCGATACTCATCTTCGCCATTGCTAGACATACTCTTTAGGGAAATGACAATCGTAAACTCACAACTATCAGAAAGCGTTACACTACTATTGTCCCAGTTGGCATCTCGTAATGGGTTAACACTTGCATCTTCAGACCAATGATCAATCCAGTCACTCTCAAGGGCTCTCACCGCATCTGCATCGATGTTCTCACAGTTAGGATAGTTGGCTAATAAATTCCAAACTCTCTCTTGTGCATCGACCGCTGCCACCACAGCAACGGAGCGCTGGTACCCTTCAGTAGCACTTTGAAGAGATTTCAACTGCATAGCAGCTACCCCCATCAAGCCAAAGGCAAGCACGACTAATGCTATTAATACCTCAATAAGTGAGAACCCTTGCTGCCGCTTCATTACCAGCACGCCTCAGGAGCACGCTCACCTTTCGCACTTAGAGTAAGATCTCCTTCACAGCCGTCTGCACGCTGGGTAGCAGCCGTCAATAAATAGCCGCCATCGCTTTGACGACCACTGGTGAATGAAATGTCGTAATGACCGCTTGGGGAAACAGTCATCTCTAGCTCGCATTCTTCGTAGCTATACTCACGGGAGTAGCAGCGCTCCATCTCTGAAGCTGCTTGAAGAAGCGCTGTCTGACCATCAGAGCGAACAGAGCGTTCGACGTAACGAGTGTAACTGGGGTAAGCAATGGTTGCGATGAGCCCAATTATGACTAATGCAATCAGTAATTCGATGAGGGTAAAACCGCGCTGGTGCTTACTGACGTCACCCGCACGGCGATCAAAACCATAAGTCACTGAGCGATGCTCCCATATCGGTTTACTCATACTTTGAGTATGTCTTAAACCGACAAGGTTTGCATTACTCGCTGACGATCACCCGCTCGCGAAGCTCTTTCGGCATCGAGAACGTAATCGTCTCTTCACGTCCTTGCAGTTCGACCGGCGCTTCGGCACCCAGCGCTTGCAGTTGGTCGATGACGCCTTTTACCAGCACCTCGGGGGCGCTCGCGCCAGCGGTGACGCCAATGCGTTTCACGCCTTCCAACCACGAAGGCTCGATTTGCTCGGCGTTATCGATCAAGTACGCGGGGGTGCCCATCCGTTCCGAAAGCTCACGTAGACGGTTAGAGTTCGAGCTGTTGGGGCTACCGACCACCAGCACCAAGTCGCTATCTGCTGCCAATTCACGCACCGCATCCTGGCGGTTTTGAGTGGCGTAGCAAATATCGTCTTTGCGCGGCCCCTGAATCTCAGGGAATTTCTCTCGCAGCGCGTCGATCACTTTGGCGGTGTCATCCATAGAGAGCGTGGTCTGGGTCACGAATGCCAGCGCCGTGGGGTCATTGACAACCAGATTGGCAACGTCCTGCTCATCTTCCACCAGATAAATCTTGCCGCCGTGGGAGGTGTCGTAGCGCCCCATGGTGCCTTCTACTTCCGGGTGACCTTCGTGGCCAATCAGAATGCACTCCTGGCCACGCTTGGCGTAGCGAAGCACTTCCATATGCACTTTGGTGACCAGTGGGCAGGTGGCATCGAACACTTTCAGGCCACGCTGCTCGGCATCTTGCTGCACGGCACGGGAAACGCCGTGGGCAGAGAAGATGACGATCACATCGTCGGGCACTTCGTGGAGCTCTTCCACGAAGACCGCGCCGCGTTCGCGCAGGGTTTCTACTACAAAACGGTTGTGCACCACTTCATGGCGAACGTAAATCGGCGGGCCGAAGACATCCAGCGCGCGGTTGACGATATCGATCGCGCGGTCGACCCCCGCACAAAACCCGCGCGGGTTGGCTAGCTTGATCTGCACGGGCTGAGATGACTCTGATGACTGCATAAAAGCGCCTTGATGCAACCTGCATCGCTCAGGAAATTAGTGTGTGGTGATCGGCGTGACGTTGAGCACTTCAACCTCAAACGTCAATGTACGCCCTGCCAGCGGATGGTTGAAGTCAACTTCTACGCGGTCACCGTCAATGGTTTTGACCACGCCCGGCAATTCCGTTCCTGCTTTATCAGCAAACGACATCACCATACCGATTTCAGGCGCTTCATCACCAAAGTCGGCCCGCTTCAATGTCTGAATATTCTGCGGGTTGTGCTGACCAAAGGCGTGCTCTGGGGTGATATGAAACGTCCCGCTCTGGCCAGCTGCCATGCCTTTGATCGGATGCTCAAACCCCGGCGGCAGGTTACCGTCGCCATACTGAAACGTGGCCGGCGCCTTCTCTTTAGTGGAGTCGACGACCGTGCCATCTTCCAACTTCAGCGTGAAGTGCAGGGTAATTTCCATACCCTCATCAATTAGGTAATCCATGGTGCCTCGCTCATTGATACTAAGAAGATGATGACTGCGCAGCTTTCTTACGCCGCCGCTCACCCATAATCGACTCCCAAATTAAGCCCACGGCCCCCAGGGTAATGCCGATATCCGCCACGTTAAAGGCGGGGTAGTACCAGCCCGCCGCATGGAAGGAAAGAAAATCCACCACATAGCCATGAATCAAGCGGTCGTATAGGTTACCCAGCGCCCCACCGATAATCAGCGGCAAGGCGATAGCGAGCAGCTTCTCATCCGCACGTACCCGAGATAACCAAACGGTGAGGCCAATGCTGGCACCAATGGCAATCGCAGCAAAAAACCAGCGCTGCCAGCCGGGGTGCTCGGCTAAAAAGCTAAACGCCGCGCCGGTGTTGTGCAGCAGCGTGAGGTTGAAAAACGGCAACACCTCAACCGGCTGTGCATAACTTAAATAGTGGCTGGCCAAGTATTTTGTGGCGAGATCTAGCACGATGACGGCGACGGCCAGCCATAACCAGCGCAGTGGCCGCCGCATGGGCGGCCACTGAGGTGCTTTATGAGCAGGAGAAGAGTTAGGCATAGTAACGAATCTCACCGCTGCCTTCGGGTAAGTTGCTCACACAGCGGCCGCACAGGTCGGGGTGCTCGGCAACGCTGCCCACGTCCGCCCGGTGGTGCCAGCAGCGCTCGCACTTGGCATGCCCACTGGCGCTCACCGCAACCTTCAAGCCTTCAAGCTCGGTGCTTTCGGCATTGGCGGCATCCGCCAGCGGCGCTAGGTGCACCTCGCTGGTGAGCATCACGAAGCGCAGCTCGTCACCGAGCTTCGCCAGCGTCGCGTGCAGCTCGTCATTGACGAACAGCGTCACTTCCGCCGCCAAGCTACCCTTGATTACTTTGGCGTTACGGGCGTCTTCCAGGCATTTGTTCACCGAGTGCTTCACTTCCAGCACCTGCTCCCAGAAAGCGCGGCCCGTCTCGGCGCCCTCATCCAACGTGGAAAGCCCGGTGTAGTAAATCTCCAGCAGCACGCTATCACCACGCTCGCCGGGGATATGCTCAAAGATCTCCTCGGCGGTGAACGACAGAATTGGCGCTACCCAGCGGCTCAGCGCTTCCACCACGTGATAAAGCGCGGTTTGCGCGCTGCGGCGGGCTAGCGAGTCGGTTTGAGTGGTGTACTGGCGATCTTTGATCACGTCCAGGTAGAAGCCGCCCAGCTCCCGTGCGCAGAAACCGTGTACCTGCTGGTACACATCCAGGAAGCGGTACTCCTCGTAGGCGGTTTCGATGCGGCCTTGAAGCTGTGCGGCGCGATCCACGACCCACTGATCCAGCGCCAGCATATCGCCAAACGCCACTTGGTCCCGCTTGGGATCAAAGCCGTTCAGGTTGGAAAGCAGGAAGCGCGCGGTGTTGCGGATACGACGGTACACATCGGCAGTGCGCTTGAGGATTTCATCCGAGACGGCCATTTCACCGGAGTAGTCGGTAGACGCTACCCATAGGCGCAGAATATCGGCACCCAGCTTATCCATCACGCTTTGCGGAGCGACCACGTTACCGATGGACTTGGACATCTTGCGGCCCTGGGCATCCACCGTGAAGCCGTGGGTCAGCAGCTGGCGATACGGGGCATGGCCATCAATCGCCGCGCCGGTGAGCAGCGATGAGTGGAACCAACCGCGGTGCTGATCAGAACCTTCCAGGTACAAGTCAGCGCGCGGGCCGCTTTCATGACCGTGGGGGTGCGAGCCGCGCAGCACGTGGCGGTGGGTAGTGCCTGAGTCGAACCACACGTCCAGCGTGTCGGTGACTTTTTCGTAGTCAGCGGCTTCCGCACCAAGCAGCTCGGAAGGTTCGAGCTTGAACCATGCCTCAATGCCCTCTTGCTCCACGCGCTTGGCGGCTTCTTCCATCAGCGACACGGTGTTGGGGTGCAGCTCACCGGTTTGCTTATGCAGGAAGAACGGAATCGGCACGCCCCAGTTACGCTGGCGGGAGATACACCAGTCCGGGCGGTTGGCAATCATGCTGTGGAGGCGCGCTTGCCCCCAGGCCGGAGTAAACTCGGTCGCTTCGATACCGGCCAGCGCCCGCTCGCGCAGGGTTTTGCCATCTTTACCCTGAATATCCATACCGACGAACCACTGGGCCGTGGCGCGGTAGATCACCGGCGTTTTGTGGCGCCAGCAGTGCATGTAGCTGTGCTTAATAGGCGTGTGGGCCATCAGCGCGTTGACGTCACGCAGCTTCTCGATGATGTTCGGGTTGGCTTTCCAGATCATCTGACCGCCGAAGAACGGCAGGTCATCCGCGTAAACGCCGTTGCCCTGCACCGGGTTCAGCATGTCGTCAAAGCTCATGCCGTGCTCGCGGCAGGTGACAAAGTCATCCATGCCGTAAGACGGAGCAGAGTGAACGATACCGGTACTGCCCACCTCTGACTCAACGTAATCCGCCAGATAAACCGGCGATAGGCGGTCGTAGAACGGGTGGCGGAAATTGATCAGGTCAAGGTGTTTGCCTTGGGTCGTCGCGACCACCTCACCTTGTAAACCAAAGCGCTCCAAGCAGCTTTCGACCAGCTCTTCGGCCAACAGCAGCAGGCGCTCGCCGGTATCCACCAGCGCGTAGGTAAAGTCCGGGTGAACGTTCAGCGCCTGGTTGGCGGGAATGGTCCACGGCGTGGTGGTCCAGATCACCACGGCGGCGGGCTTTGATAGCTCGCTTAAGCCAAACGCTGCCGCCAGCTTGTCGGCGTCTTCCACGGGGAAGGCAACGTCGATGGCATCGGATTTTTTATCGGCGTACTCGACTTCCGCCTCGGCCAGCGCCGAGCCACAGTCGAAACACCAGTTCACCGGCTTCAGGCCTTTAAAGACGTAGCCCGCATCGACCATATCCGCCAGCGCGCGGATCTCGCCCGCTTCGTTGGCGTAATCCATGGAGCGGTACGGGTGATCCCAGTCACCGATGATACCCAGGCGCACAAAGTCCACCAGTTGGGTTTCGATTTGGGCACCGGCGTACTCACGGCACAGCTCACGGGCTTTATCCGCCGGAAGGTGCTTGCCGTGGGTGGTTTCGACCTTGTGCTCAATGGGCAGGCCGTGGCAGTCCCACCCCGGCACGTAGGGCGCATCAAAGCCCGCCAGGTTTTTGGACTTAACGATAATATCTTTAAGAATTTTATTAACGGCGTGACCGATATGGATACTGCCGTTGGCGTAGGGAGGGCCATCGTGCAGTACAAACAGCGGCGCACCCGCACGGGCTTCGCGCAGGCGCTGGTATAGGTTCATGTCCTGCCACTGAGAAACACGCCCTGGCTCCTGCTTCGGCAGCATGCCGCGCATGGGAAAGTCGGTTTCTGGCAGGTTTAGCGTGTGCTTATAGTCCATAGTCCGGTCAGCCGTCGTTAGTATCGGCGGCGTCATCCGCCGAAGTGAAATCAGAAGAAGCGGTCTCACGCCCAAGCGGGGCCGAGGCCAGCGGAAGAGAGGTCGTTAGATCAGCGTCGGCGGTCGCAAAGTAGCGGCGCGCCTTGGCTTGGTCCTGGTGAATCTGTGCTTTTAGCGCATCAAAATCGTCAAACTTCACTTCTCCCCGCAGCCGTGTGCAGGGATAAACCGTCAGCCGCTGGCCATACAGATCGCCAGAAAAATCCAGCAGGTGCACTTCCAGCGTAGGGCGTTTAGACCCCACCGTAGGCCGAAACCCGACGTTCGCTACGGCGGGGTGGCGCTCGCCATTCGCCAATTCGGCCACCACCGCAAACACCCCCCGTAGCGTCAGCGGCTGGGGCAATAGCGGTAGGTTCGCGGTTGGTACGCCAATGGTGCGACCTAACTGCTGGTCGCGCACCACGCGGCCATGCAGCGAATAAGGCCTGCCCAACAGGCGGGCGGCCACTTCAAAGTTACCGCTGGCCAGCAGCGTACGCACTCGGGTGCTTGATACCCGCTCGTCATCGACTTTGAAGGTGCGAGTATGCTCTACGCCAAAGCCATGAGTGCGCCCCACGGCTTCTAACAAACTGAAATCGCCACGGCGATCACAGCCAAAACGGAAGTCGTCGCCCACCACTAGATGCTTAACGCCCAGCCCATCAATCAACACCTGATCGATAAACTCGCGCCCGGTGAGGCTGCGCAAGGCATCGTTAAACGGCAGGCAAAGCACTTGCTCGGCACCGTGGTCGCGCAGCAGGCGCACTTTTTCCCGCAGGCGCGTTAAACGCGGCGGCGCCTGGTCTCCGGCAAAAAACTCGCGGGGCTGAGGCTCAAACACCACCACGGTCAGCGGTACGTTCAGGCGCGCAGCGTGCTCGCGGCACTGCTGTAGAATCGCCTGATGGCCGCGATGCACGCCATCGAAATTACCAATGGTCGCCACGCAGCCACGATGGGACGCTGTCAGATTGTGCAGACCTCGAATGACGTGCATGGCACCCCTGTTTAAAAGCATTAGGTTTTAAAAGCGTTGGCCGTTTTCAAAGCGTTTGATTATAACGAACGCGCTGCTCTGGTGCAGAAGAAGATAATAGCGCTCACGCGCCTGCCCCTTTCCTAGCCGTTCATTTTAAAGTGGCGAAGCCGCAGGCCAAGCGCCGTTAACCAGATAAAGTAGAGCCCGCCCCCGAGCACTACTAGCCCGGCCACCCAGCGGACGCGCTGCCATAGCCCAAACTCTAACCACACCTGCCAATCAGGTGAGACTAACATAAGCGCCACGCTCATCAGCACGCTGCCGCCGACTAACTGCACCGCGTAACGCCCCCAACCCGGCTGAAACACCAGCACCTGCTGTCGATAAAGCAGATACCCCAGCAGCCCCGCGTTTAAAAATGCAGATAGCGCAGTGGCCAACGCCAAGCCCGCGTGGGCCAGCGGCCAAATCAGCAGTAGGTTGAATACCATGTTCGCGACCATGGCGATAATGCCTACCTTCACCGGTGTTTTAGTGTCCTGGCGGGCGAAGAAACCAGGCGCTAGCACCTTAATCAGCATAAAGGCCACCAGTCCAAAGGCATAGGCACGCAGGCTCATGGCCGCCATCTGAATATCGTTATCGGTCATCGCCCCATAGTGGAACAGGGTAATCAAAAACGGTTCAGCCAGTATCGCCAGCGCTAGGGCTGCGGGCACGCCCAACAGCAACACCACACGAATCGCCCAATCCAACATGGCGGAAAAGTGCTCGGTGGACTGCTCCGCATGACGTTTGGAAAGCGCAGGCAGAATAATGGTGCCAATCGCCACACCAAACACGCCAAGCGGCAGCTCTACCAAACGGTCAGAGTAGTAAAGCCATGAGACGCTGCCCGCGGCCAACAGCGATGCCAGCACCGTATCCAACAGCAGGTTGATCTGGGATACCGAGACCCCAAACAAAGCCGGCACCATCAGCTTCAAAATGCGCTTCACGCCCTCGTGGGCGAAGTTAGGCCACGGCGTCGGCAGCAGCCCCAAACGCAGCAAAAACGGCACCTGAAAGGCAAGCTGGGCCGCCCCAGCGATCAGCACGCCCCAGGCCAGCGCCATGGCAGTCTCTTCCATTAGCGGCATTAACAACAGCGCCGCGCCGATCAGCGAAATATTCAGCAGCACCGGTGTAAATGCGGGCACTGCAAAGCGGTTCCAAGTGTTTAGAACGCTGCCGGAGAAGGCGGTTAACGAAATCAGCAGCAGGTAGGGAAAGGTGAGCCGCAGCATATCGGCGGTCAGCGCCAGCTTTTCAGGGTCGCGGCCAAAACCAGGTGCAAACAGCCATACCAGCCAAGGTGCGCCCAGCATCGCCAACGCGGTGATTAACGCCAGCAGCGCGGTTAGGCTCCCCGCCACCGCATTCAGCAGTTCACGGATCTCCTGCTTGGTGCGCTGGGTGGAGTACTCAGAGAGCACCGGCACAAATGCCTGGTTAAACGCCCCTTCTGCAAATAAACGGCGCAGAAAATTGGGAATTTTAAACGCCACAAAGAAGGCGTCTGAGCCGTTGCCCGCGCCCAGAAACGTTGCCACGACCACATCGCGCACCAACCCCATCACCCGGGAGAGCATGGTCATCGCGCTGACCACCAACCCCGAACGCATTAGCCCGCGGCGTGGTGGCGGCATATTGGCATGCTGTGGTGTATCGGCGCTCATCAGGTTATTCCCTACAGGCTAAATAGAGAGGCACATATCGCCCGGTAGGCGACGTTCAGGCACAAAAAAACCGGCCGCAGCCGGTTTTTTTATGGCGCCTGCCGGCTTACGCCGCCAGAGCCTTAATGCGCTTGTTCAAGCGGCTTTTCAGACGTGCAGCTTTCTTCTTAGAAAGAACGTCTTTATCAGCAATACGGTCAACGACCGGCTGCATTGCCTTGAACTCTTCCATCGCTTTGCCATGGTCGCCAGTGTTGATCGCTTTGATCACACGCTTGATGTAGGTGCGGACCATGCTGCGCTGGCTGGCTTTCAGGACGCGACGAGTCTCGGCCTGGCGGGCGCGCTTGCGTGCTTGCTTGCTGTTCGCCACAGGTATCTCCTTGGAGAATAAGGGCTGCCTAAAAACGGCAACGAATTTACTATGTGTTTGTCGGATGGCATTGCCAAGTCACGACATTTCCTTAACAACCAATTGATTCAGCAGCGTTTCTAACTCTGCCAAATAGTGTAACGAGCAGTCTTATGGCTGCCCGCTCACGGGTCTTGTCTGAGAGGATGGCGTAGTCTATCACGCGTAAAGCGGGCTTGCTAGCCGCTGTCAATCCTTTTCGAGCGCGCCGCTAAGGCAATGCCTGCCCAGTGGGCGCCAAAATCTTGCGCAAAAAGCGCCGCGTACGCTCATACTGCGGATTCGTGAACAGCTGCTCGGGAGGCGCCTGCTCGACAATCTGGCCTTCATCCATAAACACCACGCGGTCGGCAACATCTCTAGCAAACTGCATCTCATGGGTGACCACAATCATGGTTTGCTGCTCGGCAGCCAACTGTTTCATTAGGCCAAGCACTTCTTCTACCCACTGCGGGTCAAGTGACGAGGTCGGCTCATCAAACAAAATGACATCGGCATTCGCCGCCATGGCACGACCAATGCCTACCCGCTGCTGCTGGCCGCCGGAAAGCGATGCGGGGTAGGCATCCGCTTTATCCGCCAAGCCAATGCGCTCCAGAATCTCCCTTGCTCGGGCATGGGCCTGCGCCTTGGGCAGCTTATCCACCACAATCATGCCTTCGCTAATGTTCTCAAGCGCCGTTTTGTTGGCGAACAGGCCGTAGTTCTGAAACACAAAGGCAGTGCGGCGGCGCAGCGCCAAAATATCCGCCCGGCTGGCTTTACGCGCATCGACACGCAAATCACCGACGGTGATACACCCTGCCTCTGGGCGCTCTAGAAAATTGATACAGCGCAGCAAGGTGGACTTACCGGTGCCCGATGGGCCGATAATGACGATGATTTCGCCCTGCTCAAGGTGTAAATCGACATTGGTAAAGACCGGCTGCTGACCAAACTGCTTACTGACGGATTCAAGCGTGATCATCGCTGGTACGCCTTATTCAGATACGTTTCTAAGCGGCGCTGGCCCCAAGAGAGCGCTTCCACCACCACCCAATAGATAATCGCCACCAGCAAGAAAGCTTCTAAGTATAAAAAGCTGCCCGATGCCTCTTTTTGGGTCGCGCCCATCAACTCCGTCACGCCCAGCGTGAAAGCCAGCGAGGTCGCCTTGATCATATCGATGAAGTAGTTCATCAGCGTGGGCGTGGCTACGCGGGTGGCCTGGGGCAGGATAATCCGCCGCATCAGCTGCGACTGGGTCATACCAATCGAGAGCGCCGCTTCGGTTTGGCTACGGTCGATACCGACAATTGCCGCACGAATGGATTCCGCCATATACGCCGAAAAGTGCAGCGTCAGGCCCAGTACCGCCGCGGTGACGCCATTGATGGAAATCAGCGCATCAATCAATTGCGGCAGACCGTAGTAAAACAGAAACAGCTGCACCAGCAGCGGCGTACCGCGAAAAAACGAGATAAACAGTAGCGCCGCGCCGTTCAAGACGGGGATTTTCGATACCCGCACGACCGCTAACAAGCAGGCAATGATCAGCGCAAACACCATGGCGATGCTCGCCATCTGCAGCGTCAGCGGTAAATAACTGAGCAGGACCGGCAACAGGCCCCACATATACTCCACGTTTAGCATCGTCGTATCGCTTATAAGCAAAACGGCCGTGGCAATGCCACGGCCGCCATCATCAGAGGTTAGCCGTACTTATGGCTGCGTGATGTCAGTATCGAACCACTTCTGAGATATTTCACCCAAGGTGCCGTTGTCGCGCAGTTCCTCAAGCGCGGCGTCGACACGGTCGCGCAGCGCTCGTCCCTCTTCATCGTCACGGAACGGTAGCGCGTTTTCGATAGTGGTAAACGGCTGCCCCGCCAACGCCAGCGGCAAACCGCGCTCGCTGATCACTTGACTAGCACTCACTCGATCCATCACGAACGCATCGACACGGCCCAGCGCCACATCCTGCTCGACGTTGGATTCGTAGGTGCGGATATCGATCTCGTCGGCATTCGGCTGCTCACGCAGCAGCTGCTCGTAGTTAGACCCTAAGTTCACTGCCACGCTTTTGCCGGACAAATCCTCAACGCCGTTGATGGTGTCGTTACCTTCACGCACGACCACTTGGGCACCGTCGTACACATAAGGCGCGGTAAAGGCATACTTGGCTTTGCGCTCATCGGTAATGGTGATTTGGTTGGCAATGGTATCAATGCGGCCGGATTCCAACATGCCTGCCAAGCCCGAGAAGCTCGCGGTCACGAACTCAATCTCGTCGCCGGTGATCTCCCCTACCGCATTCATCACATCGACTTCGAAGCCTTTCAGTTCATCCTGCTCGACATAAGTAAACGGGAAGTAGCCACCGGACATGCCCACCCGCAGTGTGTCGGCCTGGGCAGCCACGGAGACTACCCCTGCCACGCCTAAGGCGAGAGCAGCGGCGATCTTCTTCAAACGGTTCAAATTTGCCATACGGATTTCCTCATTGGGTCATACAACCCACAGCTTATACGGAGGGCGCTGGCTTTGACTCCGTCATCACCAGCGCAATGCCGACAAGATACCAGCAAAAAAGAAATAATAAACCGCCTGCTTATTGTTTTTTGGAACTAGCCCAGCGTCGTTTCTATACCATCATTTAGCGGTCAAGCCCCGGGACCTGATCCAACTGTGCATAGGCGTGACGCAACCACACTTTCATCCTCTGACGTTCGGCGATGTTCATCATGCGCCGGTCGTTGGCCACCGCCCAGAAACTGCTGTCATTGAAATCGATTTTTTGGGTGAGCTTGGCATGCAAGCGCGGCAGCTCTATGAGAGTAGCCCCTTGCACACGGGCCTGCTGATACGCCTCTGACTGCGTAAAGCGCTCAAAGCTTTCGCCACGCCCAAGGTTCTGAACGACCACGACATCCACCGGCTGCGACGCGTAACGGGTTAACACCTGAGACAGTAGCGCGACTGAATCTGCGCCATCATCCATCACGTGCCACCACACGACCTGCATGCCCAGCTCCTCGAGCAGCCCAAACACATCGGTTTCCTCAATCCAGCGATTGATGGGCTGGGCGGACTGTGCGGCCAAGTCGATAATCAAATCCCGGTCTGGCGCCTCTTCTACGGCCGATAGCATGCCATCAAGGCTATCGTCATCGCCCACCACTACCGAAGAGGCGTACTCCTGATAAAATCGTGAAAACGTGCCGTGGGAAGCGTCGCAATCAAAGCCTAAAAATGGCCGCTCGTGATCGATGTAGTACTGCGCCAACACCCGCGCCGTCATCGACTTGCCGACACCGCCCTTCTCACCGCCAATAAAGTGAACCTTGCCCATCCTTGTCTCTCCGCCGTCAGGCCCGATGCCCTGTTGGAATTTAGCAGGAAAAAAGGCTAGCGGGATACGCCGCACCAACGATAAGGGTTTAGGGCTACGTATGAGAGGAGGCTTTCAGCATGGCGAAGGTGTGCTCCCGCTGCTGTTTTACAGCGCTGTCTAGGATGGCGAGCAGGCGGCCATAATCTTCTGCTTGGGTTTGATCCAAACCGTGATGCATTACTTTATCAAGCAACGTTTGGGTATCGCGGATCAATGCATCTAATTCCAATATGACCGTTTCGTGATCCTGCGATGTCATGTTGGCCTCATTGGCGCTGTTGCAACTGCTGAACCCGCTGGTAGAGCTGTTGGGCATTACTAATCGCAGTGGCCTCAAAAGCATCCAGACTGAGCAGCACGTCTTGCCGCGAGTCCTGCATCACTACCTCAAGCTCTTTGTGGTAGCGTTGCAGCAAATGCTCAAGATTCATGCGAATCATGGTCAGTTCTAGCTGAAATTCTGCCTGCAGCTTGGTGTAGCGCTCAATGTGTGCAGGAACCTGACTGGTGTTAACGATAGAACAGATCATTCGTTCAACTTGCTTTTCAACAGCCGATAGCTTGGGGACAAGCTCTGTCATCACGTATAAAGCGGAAATGGTAGCAGCATTTGGCTTCACGGCATTCCTAAGAGTCTAGTGTAAAGGGGTCATGCCATTTTATGAGATAACCAAGACCACCTAACGATTAATTAACCTTATGAAATGGCGGCATATTGCTCTGCTACTTTCATAAAATCAGCTCCTACCCCTCACACCAAGCCTAACAAAACTTGCCTGATGTAAATCCATAGATCACCCCAGCAAAGCCAGTACGTTCTGCGGAATTTGGTTGGCCTGTGCGAGCACGGACGTACCTGCCTGCTGCAAAATTTGTGCGCGGGTCATGTTGGCGACTTCTACCGCATAGTCGGCATCTTCAATGCGCGAACGAGCAGCTGCCAAGTTAGTTTCATTGGTGCTCAGGTTGGTGATGGCATCTTCGAAACGATTTTGGACAGCACCCAGCTCAGAACGCAGGCTGTCTACCTGAGCCAGGGAAGAATCCAGTACTTCCAGCGGATTGGCTGTTGCCCGATTGGCTGGATCTGTCAGCAGCTCGCCATTTTCAAAGTAAACAAATTCATCATAGGCGTTGAGCACAACGCCGTTCTCTTGGACGAAAAACCTGTCAGCTATGGGGCCGCTCTCAGTTGTCAAACGGCTTCCTAAAGGCGCATCTGCATTAAAATAGATAGTGGCACCATTCTGAGAGACAAAGCCATCAGCTGATATATGATAGTCGTCTGCACCTAAATCAGATCGGTCCAGATTAACTACGGCTTCGTTACCAGCAACAACATCATTAAAGAAGGCGTCAACACTCCAACTGGTAATGGCATCAATACTACCATCTGGAGTATAGGAAACACCCCCGTCCTCAATACCCCGAATTTGTGGTGGAGTACTAGGCAGGCCCGCTGCAACATTGGTAATAGATGAGTGCGGATTACTTGCATCAGCAATAACAAACTGCCCCACACCTCCATTCGTGCTGTAATGCAGAGGAACCCCCGATGTGTTGAATATCTGCCCATTAACATCAATTAAGATATCAAAAAACTCTATATCATCAATATTAACAAGCGCTTCATTAAATCCTGAATCGGGAGTCATACGATCAGCTGCCGCGCTAGTCCCTATATCCCTTTCGATAGACTGAAAGCCTTCAGCACCATTAATGTTGCTATTGAATATATATTCTTTTCCATCAATTGTGATGGCACTGGATTCACTACTGGGAAAGCCGCTAATGAACACTCCACTTTTAAGCACTTCATTATTTAGCACATTCTCTGCTGTGGCACTACGGCCTAAAATTTTAGCGTACTCAGTCACGCCGCCTGATGCCCCCAGTTTCTCCAAACCGACATCTTGCAAGTTTCTCTCAGTAGCCGGGCGCGCTCCGGTGATGCTAAAAGCGTTCAAATCTAGAGCCGAATCATCTATACGGCGCAAGTCTATCGGAATGGATTGTCCATCATTACTGCCGACCTGAATATTGAGACTACTCGCACTTTCGGATAGGACGCGAACACCGTTGAAACCCGTTTCTGCCGAGATACGGTTGATTTCAGTGAGGCGCTGCTCAATCTCGTCTTGAATGGATTGCAAATCAGACTCGAAGTTAGTGCCGTTTTGAGCCTGAACGGTCAGCTCACGAATACGCTGGAGATTGTCGTTGATCTGATTCAAGCCGCCTTCAGTGGTCTGGGCAATAGAGATACCGTCATTGACGTTACGCTGCGCCTGAGCGAGACCGTTGATCTGGGCAGTCATACGGTTAGCGATTGCCTGCCCCGCTGCGTCGTCTTTTGCGCTATTGACCCTTAACCCTGACGAAAGACGTTCCATCGCTGTGGAAAGCGATGACTGGCTATTGCGCAGGTTGGCTTGCCCAGTCAAAGAAGCAATATTGGTGTTGATAATGCTCACAGCGCATCCTTGTGACTCAGACCATTAACTAAATATCGGCGATACGCTCATAAACTTTAGAGTACTTTTCTAAAAAAAACCGACCCCCATAGGGAGCCGGTTCATTATGCTACTTAACGATAGAGAAACTTCCCTATCGAGGCCAAGCCTCAGATTAACCCAGCAGAGAAAGAACGGACTGCGGGATCTGGTTGGCCTGGGCCAGTACAGAGGTACCGGCCTGCTGCAGGATCTGCGCGCGGGTCATATTCGCCACTTCTACCGCGTAGTCAGCATCTTCGATGCGTGAACGGGCAGCAGAGAGGTTAGTCTCGTTAGTGCTCAGGTTGGTGATGGCAGACTCAAAACGGTTCTGCACAGCACCCAGCTCAGAACGCAGGCTATCCACTTGATTCAATGCAGCGTCCAATGCTGCCAACGGGTCTTCAGTCTTATCGCCCGCCGTAGAGGCTTCACGAGTTAGGCCATCAGTTTCTGGATCGAGATAGAACTGAGTGGTTCTTGCCTGGTCAGTAACGACACCGTCTTCCTGCACTACCAGATTAGTGACGACTTCTGCTTGGGCAGTAAAGTCACCGGTACGCTCGTTTAAGAAAACATTATCGTTAACTGATACACCGCCAGCTGCTGTTTGGAAGGTTGCTTCACCGTCAGCATCAATTGTTACAGCAATTTGAGTAGTTTCGGCACCTCCAGTTAGACCAAAGTCGGCACCAACAAATGCCTCAGCTTGCGCCGCAATTACCAGGGCTTCATCCGCATCATCAGCATAGGTAGCTAACTGAGAAGAGGTCAGCTCAATATTGTTAATATCAATATTGTCACCTGCAGTAGTTGAGGCAAGAGTGGGGCCGCCCTCCAGTGCTAGCGTTGATGCACCGACAGTACTATTGTCACCTTCCATAAAAGTAATCAAGCGATCTGCAGTTGCCTCAACTCCTGTTCCACCCTCATTTGCTGAGAGACGACCAGTAGTTGTATCAATATAAAGCTGGCGTCCATCGACATCAGGATCTGAACTGCGTTCAGTAATATTTCCTGAGCTGTCAATCTGAATATTAACAGCTGATTCAGATCCTAGTTTGTATACCGCGTTTTGCTGTCCGTCACCACTCCCTCTGACCATATTAGTGACTTGGAACTGAGCGTCAGCTGTACTTGTGTCGACACCTGTTATATTAGTGGTGAAGTTTCCATTACCATCTGCTGTAAAATCACCTACAGTGCCACCAGTAACATTAACGCCAATTTCTGTTGCTGTCAGGCCGCTTGTAACCACTGCATTCTCATCAAGTGCACCAAGAATCTGAGCGCCACCCGCGATCTCATTACTCTCTGTCAGTGTATAGTCAAATTCATCAGTTGCAGCTGCTTTAGTAACGCTAAAGTTACTAAAGTTACCATCTACCATCGCTTCCAAATCAGCACGAGTGGCATTTTGGTTAGCGATTTCCGCTTTGCCATCCACGTTAAACGTGCCGAGACCAAGTGTTTCCGCATTAATTTCCTTCAGGTTAACGGTGATTGCTTCACCATCATTGGCGCCCACTTGGATTTTGACACCTTGGTCACTCGCCAGCACCTTGGTGCCGTTGAAGTTGGTTTCGCCAGAGATACGATCAATTTCTGCTAGACGCTGACCGATTTCATCTTGAATTGAAGTCAAGTCATCTTGAGAGTTGGTGCCATTTTGTGCCTGAACAGCCAACTCACGAACGCGCTGCAGGTTATCATTCACCTGATTCAGGGCGCCTTCAGCAGTTTGAGAAATAGAGATACCATCGTTCGCGTTACGCTGCGACTGAGCAAGACCGGTGATCTGGGCAGACATGCGGTTAGCGATGGCCTGACCTGCCGCATCATCCTTGGCGCTGTTGATGCGCAGGCCGGAGCTCAAACGCTCCATGCTTGTCTGAAGCGAACTTTGGCTCTTGTTTAGGTTCTGCTGGCCAATCATGGAAGTAATGTTGGTATTGATCACTGACATGGTGATTCTCCTTGCGTGTGAACTGGCCATCAGGCCCGCTTTTCGGCTACTTGTTGCGCCGTTATATTGATTAACGGCCTGATGAGAAGAACCTTTAGGGGGAGTAGTAAAAAATTATGTAATGTTTGGTAACTGGGGTGATGACTTTGGGCAACTAGCTGATATCGGTCGCGAGCTAAAGCTGCCTCCCACAGTAGTCACCACCTTCACCACCTACCTTGGCTGCTTTTATACTGGCTCCTGCCACCCTCCCCCTGGCTCAGAAGTGAAAAAGCCCCCTTGAAATGGGGGCTAGCGGGCGGTTTTTAGCGGCTATCTCTTACGGCCTAGCTGGGCATCCAGTGCATCAAACTGTTGGGTGAGGTAGCTACTCATGCTGTTCATCTGTGCAATCATCGCGTCTAGCTGGCCGAACTGGGTGCGGTAGCGGCTGATGGTGCGCTCGATGGTCACTTCCATGCGCTCAAAGCGCTCATCTAGGCTTTTCACCCGGTTTTCAGCGCCGCTAATGGCCAGCTTGACTACCCCATTGTTGCCAAGCATTTGCTCTACGGTGGTGTTTAACCGACCCGCCATCCCCGCGTCATCCGTTTCCCCTGCAAAAAAGTCGCTTAACGCCTGGGGGTTGGTGGCTACTAGGTCACTCAACTGATCGTCATCGACTTCCAGAGTACCATCACGCTGAAGGGTAATGCCTAGCTGGCTTAGCGTGGAAAGTTCGCCGCCTTCTATACCGCCCGTTAGCACGCTACGCAGGCGGCCTTCAATGGTACGTACGGTGTTATCGCCTACCAGCTCACCGGCGGTTTCGGCATCGCCGCTGAAGCTGGTGAGTTTGCCGATGGTGCTTTTTAAATCGTTAAACGCTTTTACAAAGCCGTTTATGGCTTCGCGCTGTTTAAGCGTATCGCGCTCTACGTTGATGGTGCTGGTGGCGGTTTCACCATCGGCAATGCTGAGTTCGGCTAGGCTCAGCGTGACCCCTTGAATGGCACCTTCTATTTGATTGTTGGCACTGCTAATGGAAATGCCATTGACCGTGAGCGCGGCATCTTCACCGGCGCGCTTAGTCGCGGCATCTTCACCAAAGGGCCCTGCCACTGTTACTGCCGGGTCTTGGCTGGTATCGACAAAGCTAAAGCTGGCGATAGAGGCATCCGCCCCAGTGTTTTTAGAGCTGAGCGCCAGCCGGAAGCCTTGGCCGTCGTTGATAATGGTGGCATTTACGCCTGCATCTTGATTGGCGTTAATGGTATCGCGTATCGCGGAGAGGCTGCTGCCGGGTGAGATATCAATATTAACAGAGTCCCCACCGCCAAAATCCAGCCGTAACGCCGTTGCGCCTTGGAGGTCTAGCGCGGTGTCTCGGTCAGTCACACGGGTTGAGGCCAGCGTGCCAGAAGTAGCTAACTGCGATACCTCTACCCGGTAGCTACCGGGCAATGCACTGGCAGAGGTAGTGGCGTTAATGGCATCGCCACGTACGTTCGCGGAAAGGCTTTGATAGAGCTTCGGGTCGTTGAGTTTCGCTACAGCATCTTGAAAGCTGTTTAGCGATGTTTGCAGCTGGCCGTAGGCAGAAATCTTATCCTGCTGTTGCTCTTTTTGGCGGGTAATCGGCGCGAGCTTGCCCCGCTCCGCTTCTTGAAGCTGGTCTAATAAGCCGGTGAGATCCAGGCCAGACCCGACGCCTAGGGAGGTTATTGTCGCCATGCAGATGTTCCTCGGTGCAAAAGGCTAAACCCACAGTTATTGTTACATTGCGCCAACAGTGGCGTTGCGACTGAATTTAATTGTACTTTTATCGACGAAACAACGGCTAACTTTAGGTCCTTTTTATCACTTAACTACGAATACCCCATTACCCCAACAAAAACGCCTGCTTAGCGCAGGCGTTTTTGTATGACTCGACAGCAGGCTACATTTAATCACGGCCTAACTGAGCATCCAGCGCATCAAACTGCTGTGTGAGGTAGCTGCTGGTTTGATTCATTTGAGAAATCATCGTATCCAACTGGCCAAACTGAGTACGGTAGCGAGAGATGGTCTGCTCGATGGATTGCTCCATGCGTGTGTAACGCTCACCCAGCGACTCAATGCGATTCTCAGCACCAGAAATCGCGCCGGATACCGTGCCATTAGTGCCTAGCAACTGCTCGATGGTTTGGTTGATTTGACCTGCCATACCTTCGTTATCGGCAGCGCCGGCAAAAAAGGCGGAGAGCGCATCCTGATTATTGGCAATGGCATCGTCTAGCTTGCCGCTATCCATTTCCAAGGTACCGTCGCGCTGCAGCGAAATACCGATATCCGTCAGCATCGAGAACTGGCCTTCGATACCTCCACCCAGCACACTGCGTAAACGCGACTCCACCGTGCGTACCGCACTGTCGCCCAACAGCTCCCCAGCAGCGCCCGTTTCAGCATTAAAGCTGGTGAGTTCGCCAATGGTGCCTTTTAGATCGTTGTAGGCATCGACAAAGCCAGTAATCGCTTCGCGTACTGCGCGGGTATCTTGCTCGACTTTAACTGTGCTATCGCCTTCCGCCTGAAGGTTAAGCGTGACGCCCTGAATCGCACCTTCTACCTGATTAGAAGGGCTGGTGATGGCCACACCGTTGACATTAAGCACCGCATCTTGGCCTGCTTGCGTAAACTCTGATTCCAACTGCCCGCCAAATGCCGCCCCTAGCGTTATGCCTGAAATAGACGCGTCTTCACCGGTTTGCGTGGAATTGAGCGCTAGTCGGTAGTTTTCACCGTCAAAAATAATAGAGGCAGAGACACCACTATCTTCTTTCGCGTTAATGGCATCGCGTACTTCTTCAAGCGTACTATTCGCAGCAATGTCTACCTCAACGTCAGCTTGATCAGCGCCTGCAAAGTTGAGGGTCAGTGTGGTCGCTTCTGTGGCCAGAGCAGTAGTTAAGTCCGTTACGCCTGCTGTTGCCAGGGTGCCAGATGTTGCAAGCTGTGTAACGGATACGTTATAGCTACCGGGCTGCGATTCGCCATTGGCCGTGGCAGTGAATGCTTCACCGCTAACGTTGGTCGAGAGACTCTCATACAGTGTACTGTCGTTGAGAGCATCCGCTGCGTCCTGAAAGGCAGAAAGGGCCGTTTGCAGCTGGCCGTAGGAAGAAATTTTGGTTTGCTGGGTTTCCAGTTGCCGTTCGATAGGGGCCAGCTTGCCACGCTCAGCGTCTTGCAGCTGATCGAGCAAGCCGTTGAGATCAAGACCTGAACCAATACCCAATGATGAAATGGAAGCCATACATTACCGTCCTTTTTTGAAAAAGCCGCCTGTCGTGCTGACGCCCCTTATCAATACTGTTCAATTACGTTAATTCACTCATGGTATTTATCGGCCCACTGCTACTTAACTTTAGGGAAAAAAACCACTCGGTACGAGATTTATCCTACTGTGCGGATCAGCTTTACCATACGCATGGCGGAGTATGGGCCAGCTGTGTGGCGTTTCCATGACATCTACCTCAATCGCCTCTTTAGACCTTGGTCTAACACCCAGCCCTGCTTTACAATGCACCGCAGCAACTCCATTTCGCTGCGATTGCAGGAGCCACACCCCATGCCCGCTGAAGCGCTACCCTCTGCGTCGACTGCCTCTTTTCACATTCAGCGTAGCTTACGCCACTGCCTTTCTAGCATGGCAGAGCTGCTGTATGAGAGCGGCCACGTGCTCGAAACGATCACGCTGCCGCAGCGTGGGTTGTCACGCCAGGAGCTAGACGCTCTGCGCCATCAGCACCCTCGTTGGGCGCTTTGTCAGAAGACGTTGGAAGAGAGCGATGCCGCCATGCTTAACGACTACGGTCGCTTCGTTTTGACGCCACTCGGTCGAGAATTGATGTTCGATATGTTTGGGCAAGGCGCCGCTGACTGCGCCTAACCGATGTACAGAAGCACAAGACTAGTAAAGAAAACGCCCGCTGGAAGGAAGCGGGCGTTTCAGAGCACTCAAATAGCACTAAGTCGTTGAGAATACGACCTAACGCAGACCGAGCAGTGAAAGAATAAACAGGACGACAACGATCAGGCCGATGATATAGATAATGTTACGCATAACGGCACTCCTTGCTTTAGCGTTTCATGGAAATCAAAGGGTTGCTTCCCTTCAATAGGCGCTTTTAGCGTAGCAGGCTTTTTAACGATTTGCGTAATCGCCATGATTGCCTCTTTGAGGGAACCTTGCTTCATCACGGTTTTCAGAACCTTACTTTTCCTTTCTTAGGTGCTGCCATGAAAACCATTGCTCTTGCGCTGACATGCGTGCTGAGTGCTGTGACAACCACCCACGTGGTCGCCCAAATGCCCTCTCCCAATTCACTGCAAGCACTCGATCAGCAAGCTCGGGCACTCGATCGCCTACACACCGTGGTGGTCGCTCATGACGGCAACATCATTCATGAACATCACCAAGGGGGCCCAGGCGTTGCAGCACCTGCCAACGTCAAATCGCTGTCTAAAACGGTGTTAGCCGCCATCACCGGGGCGGCGATCAAGGCGGGCGTCATTGAGTCCGTTGACCAGCCGCTGGTGGCGCTACTAGATAGTGTCCCCAGCGCTGCTGCCCCACAAGTGAACGACATCACCGTTGCGCATTTACTGGCGCAACAAGCAGGGTTAGAGCGTACATCGGGCAGCAACTATGGCGCTTGGGTAGCCAGCGCCCATTGGGTAAACGATGCACTCACTCGCCCGTTCGTCGACCGCCCAGGTGGGCGTATGCTCTACTCCACCGGCACCAGCCATTTGCTGTCAGCAGCGCTAACTCAGGCCAGCGGTGAAAGCACCCTCGCGCTTGCCCAGCACTTGTTAGGCAAACCGCTCGGCATTGCGATTTCCCCATGGCCGCAGGACCCTCAAGGGATCTACTTTGGCGGTAACGATATGCAGCTTTCCCCTCGCGCGCTCATTGCGATTGGGGAGCTGTACCGCAACGACGGCATGGCCAATGGCCAGCGCGTGCTGCCTGAAGGCTGGGTAGAAGATTCATGGACGCCCAGAGGCCAATCACCCTGGACAGGCGATGGCTACGGCTTTGGCTGGTTTATCACGACGCTCGCGGGTGAACACGTCGCTTACGGAAGAGGATACGGCGGGCAGGCGCTATATGTGATTCCCGAGCGGGAGATGACGGTGGTAATTACCTCAGACCCAACCCCGCCATCGCCCGGTGGCCAGTTCCAGCAGCAGCTCAACGCACTGGTGACTGGCTTATTGGAAGAGGATTAACGACGTACGCCACTGCTCCTGTCAATCACTACTTGTTAATAACTATTTGTTAATGACTACTCTCCTTTATGCGCCAAACTCATCAAGTAGAGCGCGGCGGCCAGCGCCAGAACGGAGAGTGCCAGGTAGATCGCATCCAAGGGTGTCGCGAATCGAATATCCACAACGGCTCGGAAAAACTCGATAATCACGGCCAGAATCACCACACGGGCGATTTTGTCTTTCAACTGATCCAGCGAGGCAACGTTGAAGGGGTGTGCGGGGTAACGCACTTCAGCTTGGTCGATGCGCGAAACGAACAGCCGATACACGCCTAGCCCAAAAATCAGCAGCACAATGGCGATCAGATAGATATCCACCGCAATAATGATATCGGGCACCAAGGTGTCGTGAATGTTGCGGGTATCATCCACCAAGTAGTAGTGCAGCACATCGCCCACCACTTTGAAGATATCCAGCGTGCCCACGATAAACAGCATCAGCGAGCCTAATAAGCTCGGCACTACCGCTAGCATGACCAAAAAACGGGAATTCCACAGCGCCGCCTCGACACGTCGCTCCCATACGGACTGTTGGTGAGGCGGTTTGGGCGGCGGCGGTGAATGGGGAGAGGGTGAGTGGCTCATCGTAGGCACATAGCTCCTTCTTGCTTTTAGACCAATCGCGAGAGTGCCTAGTAAAGCATTAGACGAGGTTCATCACTACTACCGTGAAGGTCACGCCGGTCAGCAAGAACCCTAGCGCTAGCATGAGGCCATCTCTAGCCACCAGCCCCAATCCAAACAGCGTGAGCGCAAGCCCAGCACCGTTAGCACTGAATGGAATGAACTCCATGGGCGGCATGGCCAAGGCGACCAGCAGACAAATGAAGGCGGTGACACGGATGCCGATGTAGCCGGTCATCCAAGCCAAGCGCACACCCAACAAGCTATCTACCCACTTAGCGGGCTTTTTCATGTAGCGTAGCGCTTTATCGAACTTATGCCGGGAGAGGGAGCGGTTCAGCAACCAGCCAGGCAGCCAGAACGTTTCTCGGCCAATCAAGAGCTGCACTGTCGTCAGTAGCACCAGAGCAGCCATCAGCGTTGGCATACCGGGAATATCGCCAATAATCGGCGCCAGCGTAATCAAGCCTGCCAACAGCAGCAGCGGCCCAAACGAGCGCCGCCCCACCGCATGCACCACGTCGTCCACGCTGACCTGCTCTTTTTCCCGCTCCATCTGCTCCATGGTGTGGATCAGCTCGGTTAAGTTCGTCGCATCCTGCGTGTTACTCATGGGCGTTTCGGCGCTCCTTTGCCGTGGGTATCGTGATGGAAAGAGGGTTCTTCCGGTGACTGGTTAAGCTTGCTGCGAATAAAGTCGCTATGGCTGACATGCAGCAGATCAGCCAGCCGACGAATCCGATGCTCTTCAAGAGGGTCGAGCGAGCCGTCGGCCCAGGCCAGCTGCCACATTAAATTGACCAGCTCCAAGCGCTGCTCGTAGCCGTAGTGCTGTTTGATCAGGCTGACGAACTGATAGTGATCCACCGCGTCATCGACCTCCGCCTCTGCCAGCGCCATTAAATCGCTGACATCCTGCTCGTTGAGCCGATAGCGCGCCATCAGCATGTGCTTCAGCGCCGCGCGCTCTTCATCACTGTTGTCGTAATCGGCGCGCATCACTTCACACAGCAGCGCTGCCGACGCTAGCTCTAGGGTGAGCGTTTGGTTATCACGCTGTTCAGGCGCGGAAAGCACCTGTTGGAAGAAAGAGTGAATGGCATCCAGCACGGCGGTCTCCTCATCTCAGTGGCTAACCTAGGACTACACGACACCTTAAGAGTGCCGCCCTAGGCCTCACCGTTTACTCTTTCCGCTTGGCAAGCTGCTCTTTGAGCTGTTTGGGCACTTGCTTGATGATCAACCGATCCTGGGTTTCGTCATACTCAATGCTGGAACCCAGCAGGTGTGAATCAAAGCTGATCGAGACGCCTCCAGAGCGCCCGGTGAAGCGGCGAAACTGGCTGATAGTACGTTTGTCCGGCGGAATTTCCGGCGAGAGGCCGTAGTCGGCGTTGCGAATATGGTCATAAAACGCCTTGGGCTGCTTCTCATCCACGAGCCCAGAGAGCTCTTCCAACGTCATCGGTTCGCCACGGCGCAGCTGCTCGTTGGCGTAATCAACCAGAGTATCGGTTTTTTCCCGGCTGGCGTCGTCGTCCAGGTCCTCTTTTTCGACGTAGTCGCTAAAGGCTTTCAGCAGCGTGCGGGTTTCGGCGGGGGCATCAATGCCCTCCTCCATGCCCAGCAGCGCCGCTACGCCATCGGCGAGCTTTTTACCGCCACGGTCTTTTAGAAACGAGACGTACTGGGTACTTTCCCCACCGCTCTGCCACTGGGTCAGGTTGATGCGGGCCGCCAGGGTGAGTTGGCTCGTGTTCAGTTGGGCGGCAGGCACCGCTTGGTGCGCGTCGTTAAAGCCGATACCTTCCCGCTGGTGAATGAGGGCCATCAGCAGCGTTTCCGTATCGCCCTGTTGTAGATGAGCGATGACCAAGTAACCGCCAACGGAGAGCTGCCCCTGCAGCGTTTGGGCCAGTCGCTCGGCAATGGCATTCGCCAGTTGGGCAAAGGTTTGCTCGTCGGCTTGATACGCCGTGAGCCACGCCACCAGCGGCCCGGCCTGCTCGCCCTGCTCGGCAAAGCGCCCCCAGCCCTTCGCTTTGGTGTTGTAGGTATCGTTTAGCGCATTCACTAGGCTTGCCATCACCGCGTCATCGCCGGCAGCGGCCTCGGCAGGCGGGGCCGTCACACTTAAGCGTTCGCCATCGAGAGATGGCTCAAGGCGGTAAACAGTACTTTGCAGTAGCGGCATAAACAGGCATTACCTTTATAAAAACGTCGAAGAGGTCACTTCAGCATCAGGGCTTTAAGCGGTAACCGGTGCGGAAAATCCAGGCAATGGTGGCAAGGCTTGCCGCCAAAAACAGCAAAATCATCGCCACGCTAGCTCCTAAGCTGACATCGCTAATGCCGTAGAAGCTCCAGCGGAAACCGCTAACGAGATACACCACCGGATTCGCCAAGGTCACGCTCTGCCAAAACGGAGGCAGCATATCGATGGAGTAGAAGCTGCCGCCCAAGAACGTGAGTGGGGTAATCACCAGCAGCGGTACCAGCTGCAGCTTGTCGAAGCCATCCGCCCAGATGCCGATGATAAAGCCCAACAGGCTGAAGGTGACGGCAGTCAGTACCAAAAACGTCAGCATCCAGAACGGGTGGGCGATCTCAAGCGGCACAAAGAAGCTGGACGTACCGAGAATGATCAGCCCCAGCAGTATCGATTTCGAGGCCGCCGCCCCTACGTAACCCACGACAATCTCTAAATAGGAGATCGGCGCTGACAAAATCTCATAGATGCTGCCGGAGAACTTGGGAAAAAAGATGCCAAACGAGGCGTTCGAGACGCTCTGGGTCAGCAGCATCAGCATAATCAAACCAGGGACGATAAACGCACCGTAGCTCACCCCGCCAATTTCGGTAATCCGCGAGCCAATCGCCGCGCCAAACACCACAAAGTAGAGCGAGGTAGAGATCACCGGTGAGACAACGCTCTGTAGCAGCGTGCGGCGAGTGCGGGCCATCTCCGCCATATAAATCGCACGAACGGGATAGAGGTTCATGAGCGCTCCTTCACCAGGTCCACGAAGATATCTTCCAGCGAGCTCTGCCGGGTGTGTAGATCTTTAAAGCTGATGCCCGCCTGCTCTAGCTGCGTTAACAGGGTAGAGATCCCTCGCCCCTCCTCTTCCTGACGGCCATCGTAGGTGTACACAAGCTCATAGCCGTCGGCGGTCAAGCTGAGTTCTTCCTGCGCCAGCGCAGGCGGCAACTCCGTTAACGGGCTGTGTAGCTGCAGAGTGAGCTGCTTGCTGCCCAGCTTTTTCATTAGCGCGGCTTTCTCTTCCACCAGCACGATCTCGCCGCGATTGATGACGCCTATGCGGTCGGCCATCTCTTCGGCTTCTTCAATGTAGTGGGTGGTGAGAATGATCGTCACCCCATCGTCCCGAAGCCCGCGTACCACGTTCCACATATCCCGCCGCAGCTCAACATCCACCCCGGCGGTCGGCTCATCCAAAAACAGAATGCGTGGCTCGTGGGAGAGCGCCTTGGCAATCAGCACCCGCCGCTTCATACCGCCGGAGAGGGTCATCAGGCGGTTGTGGCGTTTATCCCACAGCGAGAGTGACTTGAGCACTTTCTCGATATGGGCGGGGTTGGGGGATTTACCAAACAGGCCACGGCTGAAGCTCACCGTGTTCCAGACCGTTTCGAACGCTTCATTGGTGAGCTCTTGCGGCACAAGACCAATCCGCTCGCGGGCTTGGCGATAATCGCGCACGCTGTCGAAGCCGTCGACAATGACATGGCCTTCGCTGGGATTGACCAAGCCACATACCAAGCTGATCAAGGTAGTTTTACCCGCCCCGTTCGGGCCGAGCAGTGCAAAAATTTCGCCGCGCTGGATGGTTAAATCCACGCGGGTGAGCGCCTGAAAGCCACCTTCGTAGGTTTTATTCAGGCCATCGATGGTGATGATAGGGTCGTCCAAGGCGTGCTCCTTACATCGCGGGCCAGCGCAGAACCGGCGCAGCGCGATGCCAATGGCACCGCGACATGGCTGCCGCGGTGCATGACGGCCTTTAAAAGGTATTAAGTGCGGCTGGTGATTTCGAGCAAGTGATAGCCAAACTGAGTTTGAACCGGCCCGTGAACCTTGTTGAGTTCACCGCTGAAGACGACTTTGTCGAATTCCGGCACCATTTGGCCGGGGCCAAAGCTGCCCAGGTCGCCGCCCTGACGGCCAGAAGGGCAGCTGGAGTGCTGCTTGGCTATGTCCGCGAAATCGCGGCCGTTTTCGATTTCTTGTTTCAGTGCGTTGCACTGCTCTTCACTGCTTACCAAAATATGACGGGCGCTGGCACGTGCCATAACAAACTCCTCAATAAAAAAACCCAATACGGCGGGCCAGTTTATCACGCTCGCTGCTAGTCGTGACCCAAGGCACCGCTATAACGCAGCGCTTCGCCCACACTCGCCAGGGCACGCTCATGGGCCTGCACCGAGAGCGGCCCACGAGCACAGGCCACGATGACCCAGGGGCCATTGGCGGCGTCACCTGCTTGTGAGGCACGCGATGCAATACCGGCATCGCAGCTTCGCCGGTGCTGCGTGCCTGTTTTGTGCGCAAAGGTGAACCCGCTGCCCATGCCTTGTTTCAAGCGCCGCTCGCCAGATTTAGTTCGCTGCATGATCGCCAGCAGCGTTTGGCGCTGTTCGGCATTCACATCCTCCATACCACCGTGATGCAGGCTGGCCAGCAGGTCGCCATAGGCGCGCAGCGTGCCCACGTTTTCACCGGTGGCTTCGTAGGCATCGAAGGCGTGGTCGTAGTCGGGCTGTTCGAAGCTCCCTTCACCCATGCCCAATGTGCGCGCTAAGGCGGCCGGGCGCTGGTTCACACGGTGTTGGCGCAGGGCGATAAAATCTAACCCGCCCAGTTGGCGAGCCTCGGGATGTAACTGGCCATATACACCCTGGCGCACTTCCACCAGCTTGCTGATGGGGCCAAGGTGCGCCGGCTGGCCGTTGCTGGAGGCCACCATGCGGCGGGCGCGGGCATTCACGGCGTCCAAGCCCACACGGTCTATCAGCATATCCGTGGCGGTGTTATCGCTGACGGTGAGCATCTGCTCGAGCAAATAACGAATCGAGATCGGTGTACCGGGGTCGTGCCAGTTGACCGGCCCGGCGCCATCGACAAAGTCGCTGCGTGCCAATCTAAGGCGCTCATCCAGAGAGAGCGTACCCGCCTGGCGCTCGGCCAGTACTTGAGCCGCCACGGGCACTTTAATCAGCGAGGCCAAATACCAGGGGTCGTCTGCCTGCCAGGAGTACGCCTCGCCTGTTGCAAGGTTCTGAACGTAAACACCTAGCGCGCCGCCAAACACCTCTTCAATGGCGCTTATTCGCGCATCTACATCGCCTTGCCAAAGGCTCTGTTTATCGACCTCGTAGTACCAGTTCGTACTTGCCAAAATGGCGGTGCTGGCTGGCAATAAAGCGCACAGCAGCGCTGCGGCTAGCCAGCGTTGAAGATGTCGCAACTTTACCTCCTACCGCGGCTGGTGGCGGGTTATTTGTAACGGGCGATCCAGCGCGTTAGCCAAATCCACAGCGCGGCCCCAAGAATTAACAGCCCACCTACGCCAAGCGCCTGTGGATAGGTGTACATGCCTTCGCCTTCCAGCAGAAAACGCAGCACCAGAAAAATCATCACAATGTGGAAAATAAACGCGTTGAGCGCGTCGCTACCCACCATGGTTAATGGCCGTAGCGCCTTGGCTGCCGTAGCTCCACCAGCGAGTACAGCGCCTAAAATAACCAGCGCGCCGCCCACGCTGTACAGCGTGAATTTGAGCCCAGGCGGGTGCTTGCCATCGTTATTGGCTACCGCCAGCATCGCAGCAGAAACATCGCCTTCTGCAAAGGCCAAGCCATAGAACGCGGCGACCATGACAGCCCCCACGCCCACCAGCGCCAGCACCAGCTTTCGCCGCAGCGCCGTATCAAAATAGCAGCGCAGCAAGGCTTCACCGATCAGCAGGCCCGCCAAGATCAACGGCGCGCGGCTGAGCTGGCCCCAGGTGTAATGGTCTTCATGGTCTACCAACAGCGCTTTTAAGGTGTCGTTACCGCCAAAGCTCATCCCCTGCAGCCAAGCGGAGAGCGCGGTTAAGCCAATAATAAGCGTACACCGCCCCCACAGCGGTGTACGTGCCCATAGCGGAAGTACCAATGGTACCCACAGCAGGGCAATGGCATAAAAACCGAGGATTTCTACCCAAATCGCAAAGCGCTGATAAAGCAGCGCATCAACAATATCGCCTGGGGCGTAATACGGCAGCATCTCGACGACCGTCAACGCCTTGTACCAAAACCACACTTCAACCGCGCGCACCCATAGTTTTAGCCGCCGTTTTGGCCACGCCTCTGTTTGGGTAGACGCTAAAAAGGCCACGGATAGCGCAATCCCGAAGACCAGGATGAACAGGGAAGAAGAGAACTTAGTGAGAAAGTGGACGGGTACCATGCCCCAATCGGGCACGTTGCGTATTCCAATCAGCCCACTCACCGTATGGCTGAGAATCATCAGCCCAATCGCTATACCACGGGCGAGATCAATCGCATCTATACGCCCTTCCGCACGGGGCAGGCGTGGCACTTCTTGCCAGGTAAACACGTTAGCAACGTCCTTGTAGGGTGTTCATGTTAGGGAAACATTGCTTTTACCATAGCCTATTCACCTAGTGTGCTATTGCGCTTTATTAAACGTTGCCACTCATCCAACACAACAGTGCCCCGCAATGGGCGGGGCACTGTGCTGCTCATCCATGAGCGTGAGGGGAAGGACTTCCTTTCGCTAAAATGGGTTTACTGGCCGGATGTGTCATCCTTTTCCGTTTCCCACTGCTCTTGCTCTTCCTCCTCCTCTTCGTAAGTAAATTCTTGCTCTTCCTCTTCGTACTCGGTGGTCACGCCTTCAGTAGTAGTGGAACCCTGCTCCTGCTCGGTGTCGGAGGAGTTGAAGGTGCCTTGATCATCCTGCATGGTCTCTTCTTGCGGCGTTGCGGGCTGCTCTTCGGGCTCTTCCATCGCAAACGCGAGCGGGCTCGCTACCAGACCAAATGATACACCCAGGATACCTAACTTCTTGAGAGCTTCCTTTTTCATGGTCGTGCCTCCTAATGGCAACTCTTTCGTTCAATTCAGCGTTAAACATTCAACAACGTTATGTCTTCACGATTGATTCACGATCAATAAGAGCGGCGAGTCTTCCTAACCTTTCGCTCTTACCCAACTATTGCAGACGCCATACCAGGGCATGCCAAAAATAAATATAAAAACCATTTTTCAACCACTTAATAAAAAATTCATTAACTGAGACAAGGTGAATAGCGATTTTTAATTAGCAAAATCTTGTTTACGTTTGGCACATGAGCCCCAGCGATTCATGCCACCCCGCACCGCGGCTAACTTGGCATAATAAATAGGTACATAGGGCGAAAGCGTTGGTGAGATAGGTTGCAAGGCTAGAAAGGCTTATTTTAACCCAACATAACTGCTGGTATCTTTTGGTCACCGTTCACCGTATCGAGAAAATAAATGTCTACCCAACAAGCATCCACGTTTCGTTTAGTTACCCGCAGCGATTTTGATGGTTTGGTATGCGGTGCCCTGCTCAAGCACTTAGGCCTTATTGACGACATCACCTTCGTTCACCCGAAGGACATGCAGGATGGCAAAATTGATATTGATGCCAACGACATCACCACCAACCTGCCCTATGTGCCCGGCTGCCACTTAGCGTTCGACCACCACCTAAGCGAAACCGTGCGCAACGTGGAGCGTGCCGACAACCACATCATCAATGCAGACGCGCCTTCCGCTGCCCGCGTAGTGTGGGAGTACTACGGCGGCCACGAGGCCTTCCCCGCACGCTGGGACGATATGATGGAAGCCGTCGATAAGGGCGACTCTGCCCAGTTCAACAAAGACGAAATTCTCAACCCGCAGGGCTGGGTACTGCTCAACTTCATTATGGACGCCCGCACCGGCCTGGGCCGCTTCCGCGACTTCCGCATCTCCAACTATCAGCTGATGATGAAGCTGATCGACTACTGCCGCGAGCACACCATCGATGAAATCCTCGCCCTTGACGATGTGCACGAGCGCACCACGCTTTACCGTGAGCATGAGCAGTTAGCAAAGGAGCAAATCGAGCGCTGCGCAACCGTGCACGGCAATGTGGTAGTACTGGATCTACGTAACGAAGAGACCATCTACGCCACCAACCGCTTCGTGATCTACGCCATGTACCCCGACTGCAACATCTCGATTCACGTGATGTGGGGGCTCAAGCAGCAGAACACCGTGCTGGCGATTGGTAAATCGATCCTGAACCGCTCCAGTAACACCAACGTAGGCGAGCTGTGCTTAAGCTATGGTGGCGGCGGCCACCTAAATGCGGGCACCTGCCAAGTTGATAATGACCAAGCGGAGAGCGCGCTGGCGGAGATTGTTAAGAAGATTAATGCGGATGGGTAAAACGGGTACTTATCTGTCATAAGTAGAGTGGCCGCTACTGGCGGCCACTCTACTTAGTTAACGCAGGCTACTCAGCGCCAACCACATGCTTCACTTCCAAGTACGCACTCAGCCCCCAAGGGCCTAACTCACGCCCGATACCGCTGCGCTTGAAGCCACCCCAGGCAGTTTCGGGTAGCACGAGCTGCTCGCTGTTGTACCAAATACTGCCTGCCTTCAACTGACGGCCAATGCGCTTGGCCCGCTCCGGGTCGCCGCTGATCACCGTCGCGGCGAGGCCATAATCACTGTCATTGGCAAGCTGAATCGCTTCGGCTTCGCTTGCCACGCTACGACCACAAAGTACGGGGCCGAAGATCTCTTCTTTCCACAAACGGCTCTCTACCGGCACATCGCGGTAAAGCGTGGGCGCTAGGAAGTAGCCTTGGGCGGGCAGCGTGCGGTGTTGCCCATCGCGTACCACCGTGAGCCCTTCCTGATCGGCAATATCCAGGTAGCGCTGTACTGCATCGCGCTGCTTAACGCTGGTAAGTGGGCCTAAATCGGTGCCTTCGGCTAGCGGGTCGCCTAGCGTCAGCGCATCCATGCGTTCGGCAAGCGCAGCGTAAAGCGCTTCGGCTATGTCTTCGTGAACCAACAGACGCGAGGTAGCAGAGCAGATCTGACCGGCGTTGAAGTAAATACCCGCCATTACCCAATCAGCGGCTTGGGCAGGGTCCGCATCTTCCATCACTAAAATGGGTGATTTACCGCCCAGCTCCAGTGACACACTCGCAGTACGGGCGCTGGCAGCCTGCATGACAGCTTCGCCAACGCGATTACTGCCGGTGAAGGAGATTTTATCCACGCCAGGGTGGTTAGTCAGCGGCGCACCGATGCCCTCGCCGTCACCATTGAGCAGATTTAGCACGCCTGCAGGCAAGCCGATTTCCAGCGCGATCTCCGCCAGCATTTGTTCAGGCAGCGGCGTCACTTCTGAAGGTTTAAATACCGCAGTGCAGCCCGCTGCTAGGGCAGGTGCCAGCTTCCAAGCACTAGTCACTAAAGGGAAGTTCCACGGCGCAATCAGCCCCACTACCCCAACCGGGTCATGATACGTCAGTGCTTCAACGCCTTCCATTTCGACACTGACCCGCTCCCCTTGCCGGGCATCCAGCGCTTTGGCCTGCTTGGCGTAGTAGCGGTAGCAGGCAATTGCATCGTCTAGGTCAATACCTGCTTCCACCAGTGGCTTACCGTTATTGGTGGCCGACAGTGTGATCAATGCCTCTCGACGAGACTCCAGCGCATCAGCAAACCCATCGAGGTAGTTGGCACGTGCGGCCCCACCCAACGCCTGCCATTCAGGTTGAGCCTGCTGGGCAGCTTTAACGGCAGCATCCACATCTGCCGCATCCCCTGCGGTGACCTGAGCAATACGCTCTTCGCGATAAGGATTCATCACATCGAGCAACCGTGTACCCTTCGATGCAACCCACTGGTTGTTGATGAACTGATGATTGAGTGTCTGCATGGGAATACCCTAGTCAGAAAGTGAGCACGCGCGCTGCCAGGCAGCGGCGTCAATTTCGATCAGTAGCGGCCCGGTGGGAACGCGGTTGGCGAGTGCCTGGGAAAGCTCAGCGGGGCTCTCTACCAGCATGCCGGGGCAGCCAAAGCCTTCGGCCAGAGTCAGGAAGTTAGGTGCTTGAATATCGACCCCCAATCGCGCCACGCCGTTGGCATCCATATAGCGGCGGATCTCTTCATAGCCCGCGTTATGCCATAGCACGATGACCACGGGCAGGCGGGCTTCCACGGCGGTGGCGAGCTCCGAGAGCGTAAACATCACCCCGCCGTCTCCCACCAGCGCTACTACGGGTAAATCTGGCCGGGCTAGCTGCGCTCCTAATGCCGCAGGCAGCCCATAGCCCAGGGTGCCGTAACCGGTGGATGCATTGAAATAGCGGCGAGGCGCAGGCTGGCTGACGAGGTGGTTTCCGACGTACACCGGGGCGGTGGAGTCGCCCACTAGAATGGCGTCAGGTAAGTGGTCGGCCAGCGTTTTATAGAGCGGAACGAAATCGCTAAACGCGGGATCGTTGGCCAAATCTAAAGCATTCAGAGCAGCGGCGGTCCGCTCGCCGCCCTGACGCTTCAGCGGCTCCGAAAAATGCGTTAGCAGAAGCTCCAAACTGCGCCCGGCATCGCCCACCAAACCAAGCGTGGTGCGCTGATTGCGCACCAGCTGCTCGGGATCAACGTCGATACGAATCAGCGCGCCGTTGAGGTGAAAACCGTCTTCAAAGACGACGTCATAGTCGGTTTCACCCAACTCGGTCCCTACCGCCAGAATCACATCCGCCTTAGCGGCTAGTGCCCTCACGGCGGGCAGCGCGGCATTGGCGCCTAAGTCCAGCGGGTGATCACGACCCAGCAGCCCCTTGGCGTTGATGGTTGTCACCGTAGGCGCATCCAACTGCTCTACCAGTGCTCGTGCGGCATCAGGCGCTGACACACAACCACCGCCCAACAGCACCAGAGGCTGCTTCGCCGCCGTGAGTAGCCGAGCCGCCTCGGCCAGCCCTTCCGGATCGGGAGCCGCGCGGTACAGCGTGGGCGCCTGCCAGCTAGTCGGAACACTGACGGGCGCATTAAACAGATCAATGGGAATTTCAATATGCACCGGGCCAGGGCGGGCGCCGTTAAAAACGGCAAAGGCACGGGCCAACACTTCAGGTAGCGTGCTGGCATCCAGCAACGTGTGGCTAAACCGCGCCACGCCGCTGATCATCTGCTGCTGGCTGGGCAGTTCGTGCAACCGCCCCTGGCCTAAACCCAAGGTATCGCGGCGATTAACGCTGGAGATCACCAGCATGGGAATGGAGTCCGCCAGGGCTTGGCCCATGGCGGTGGTCATATTGGTCATCCCCGGCCCAGTGATAATTAAACACACACCTGGCTGACCGCTGGCACGGGCATAGCCATCAGCCATAAACCCCGCCCCCTGCTCATGGCGCGGAGTGATATGCGCTACCTCACTGCCTTCCAGGCCACGGTACAGCTCTACCGTGTGCACACCGGGAATGCCAAATACTTTATTAACATTATAGCGATCATGTAGTAGTCGGATGAGTAGTTCAGCACATGTCATGGCAGACTCCAAAGCAGCATATTGAAAGGATCGGCATTAATGATCAAATTTTAGGAGGCTGGCCTTGCCAAGTAGCCTCTAAGCCAATGTTCTGTAGCTCACGATCACGATCGTAAATAGGCTGTCCTTGAAGAAAGCTAATCTCTACTTGGGTTCGGTGTAGGTTACCCCGCACTTTCCGCTTGAAAGGATCATGGTCCAGTACAATTAGATCGGCAGACTTGCCAACTTCCAGTGAGCCTGTTTCTTCTTCTAGCCCCATAGCGTAGGCCCCATTGATTGTTGCCACGCGTAATGCTTCTTCAAGACTGATGGGCGTCCCAAATCGTTCGTCACCTGGCTCCCACGGATTTTGACGTGTCACAAGAGTCTCCAAGGCGAGCCATGGGTCAATTGAGGCCACCGGAAAGTCTGTACCAAAAACAGCAATCCCGCCGGCATCCAATACTCCGCGAAGATTGTAAGCCCTTGCGAGTCGTTCTGGACCATAGCCTGCACGAGCACCCGAGGTAAAACGAGAGGGATACCAGGCAGCAGGAGAAAATTCTGCAATGACATCCAGTTCGCCAAAGCGCGCTAGATTGGCTTCATGCAGGATGGTGCTGTGAGCACATTGATGACGTACGCCACTTGGGCCGTTTATACGCCGAGTCTCCTCCACCGCATCTAGGAATAGGTCGGATGCGCCATCCCCAGTACAGTGAGCAATGACTCTAATCCCCCGGCGATCCATATCAAGCAGCATGCCGCGCAAATGCTCAGGCGTTAGATTAATTTTTCCACGCCAACTATCGCCATCCTCCCAGGGCGTTAACAGAAAGGATGAACGGGGTTCTACGGTGCCATCGAAGTGAAATTTAACGGCATTGGCATTGAGGCGACTGCTTGCATAATAGTGCCGTTCCCCACAGAGAAGCTCCCAGCGGCGCTGAACGGGAAAGATATCGTCCTGCCAGCTAATCGCTGCTTCTACGCGTAAGCTCAGTTTGCCTGTATCGTCGAGCTGCTTAAGTGCCGCTAGCCGCTGTTCGCAGACATGAACATACTTTGTCGCGGTGACTCCACGACTGGATTGAAAATGCATGCCTTCCTGGTACGCCTTTCTCAACACATCCACGGGTGTTGGAGGCATTGCAGCATGAATCATGGCATATGCCCCATCAATCATAAGGCCCGTGGGGTCATCCGTCAGCGGATCACGCTCCATATAACCATTACGTGGGTCGGGCGTATGTCGATCAATGTTTGCCAGTTCCAGGGCTTTGCTATTGACCATCATCGTGCCCCACATACGATCCAGTATTGCGACAGGCCGGTCAGGCATGAAACTGTCCAACCACTCTCGGCCAGGCGTCAAACCAGCTTGCCGAAAGGTATAGCGTACGAAGTAGGCGCCATGAATCCAGCCATCGCCAGGGTGACTTTCCGCGTAGTCTAGAATCGATTGCTTTACTTCCTGAGGCGTTGGGTCCTCAAGGTTGATTTTGAGAGATTTATCGTACTTGGCTGCAAGACCCAGGTCTGGATGGGTATGCATATCATGTAGGCCTGGCATAACAAAACGGCCGTTCAGTGGGATGACGCGTGTATCAGGGCCGATCCAATCGTGCACGCTATTGTCATTACCAATGGCGCATAACCGTCCTCCCGCTATGGCTAGTGATTCAGCCCAAGGGCAAAGCGGATCAAGTGTGTATATTTTTCCCCCTTGGAGCACAATATCGGCATAGTTAGGGGCGGGAGCATGGCTGGAACGCCAAGGATCGAACATGGAAAATCACCTCTGACTGTTTTGCAAAACTCACCATAAACCAGGAAAAAAGTGTGTGAGGTGGTAATTTCTTGCGTCTGAGGTGAGGATTCTTGGCGTATTGCTCGGTTAGCCAGTGACTGTCGACGTGTTAAGCAACCCTTCCAGGAGCTTCTTTACCCAGTCGCTAAAGGCTTTCACGTTTGGGTCCTCTAAGCGACTATGAGGAGTGACCAGATAATAGGCACGATCACTGGGAATTTTTTCATTGAACGGTCTCACTAACTGACCTTGTCGTAGGCTATCTCCACAGACCACGTCGTCACCCATTGCAATTCCTTGACCAGAAAGCGCTGCTTGTAAGACTAAAAGGACATTTGAGAAATAAAGGCCGGATTCAACGTTAACCTGGCTTTTTCCAGTACAACCGGCTAGCCAGAGTTGCCAATCATGCATGTCGTGTAGATGAAGGAGTGTCGCGCGTTCAAGGTCGCGAGGATGTGTGATGTTTAGCTCGTTAAGCAACATGGGACTGCAAACAGGGTGGTAAGTAGGTTTGGCCAACAGTTCCACATTCTGGTCTGTATGGATACCGTCGCTGAACACCACAAAGAGATCAAAATGAGGTTGGTTGACCGTCTCGTTTTCTCTGTTGGTACTTAAATGCAGGCGAATGGTGGGGTAGGCACGATAAAAATCATTGATATGCCGACTGACTACGCTGGCAGCAAACCCAGGCGGCAAACAAACATTTAAATGGCCGTTATATTCCTGGTCTGGCAAGTTAGCATGGATCCGCTCCAGGCTCTGCAGTACCTCGCGAACCTCACCAGCGTATAGCTGGCCTGCCGGGGTCAGAATGACGCCGCGACCGTGACGTTCATAAAGTCGGATATTTAGCTGGCTTTCAAGAAGTCGCAGCTGATGGCTGATCGCGCTCCGGGTCAGGCTAAGATAGTCGGCGGCTTCTGTGAGGCTACCCAACCTTGCTAAAGCTTCAAAAGCTCGTAACGCCTGTAACGAAGGCAGGTGATAATTTCTTTGTTGAGACATTTTGACCAATAAGATGATTATTTTTGACTTTTGATGAGTTGAGTTTGCTCTATAGTGGTTTTTAAAGCAATAACACAACTAAGAAGGGGCTTTAATGACTACTCAAACTCAACGGGATGGTCTTACACAGCACATTGACAAGCTGATGCCCAAGCTATCCGAGTGGAATCAAGTCATCTGGCATTATGCCGAAACAGCTTGGCGAGAGTATCGCTCGGCTCGCTTCTATGTCGATCTGTTGCGAGAGCATGGCTTTAACGTGGAAGAGGGCTCTGCCGGTATGCCGACAGCCTTTTGTGCCACATGGAGTAATGGTTCTGGCCCAACGTTAGGTGGCTATGCCGAATACGATGCCGTGCCCGGTAATTGCCAAGCGGCCGATGTGGTTAAGCGTCCCCGTGACAATCTCAGTCCATGGGCCGGGGGGCATACCGACCCTCATTCCGCCTTGGGCATGGGGTCGTTAGGCGGCTTTTTGGCCATGCAAGCGTTAATGAAAGAACAGGGCATCACGGGTACGTTAAAATTTTTCGGCGAACCAGCAGAAAAGGTTCGTGGTTCCAAGCCTATTCATGCTGCCCATGGCTATTACGATGATTTAGATGCAGCGATCAGCTTTCATCCCTTCTATATGCTGCCACTGTGTAACACCACGCGTTGGGATACACACTGTGGTGCTGCTTATGGGGTCATATACACCTTCGTATGTGATAGCCCCGAGACCTGGATGACTCGGGGTACTCACTCTCCGATTGCTGCCTCTCATGCCAGTGCACGCGCTCCTGGTGCTAATGATGCCGTCACCCAAATGTATACAAATGCCAAGGCCCTTCGTGAGCATGTCTTAGCCAGTGGGCTTAATTGGTCGATGAATGAAGTAATCCTCAACGCGGGACAGGCGACAGCCGACAACTTGGCCGCTCAAATGTCACAAATTCAATACTTCATTCGTGTATCAACCGTCGAGCAAGCAGAACATGTGGTACGCGGCCTGGACCACATTGCAGAATCCGTCGCCAAGCTAACGCACTGCCGCGTTGAGCGTCATTGGGTTGCTAAGTCCCGGCCCGGTTTGCCGAATCATTCGCTCGCAGCACTAACATATGCAAATTTGGAGCGGGTTGGGCCGCCAGCGTTAGGTGAAGAAGCCATTGAATTAGCGCGTAAAATCCAAACGGGTTTGGGTATGACGCCAATGGAAAAACCCTTTCTAGCCGATATTGAAACACTGCGCACACCTCAAGATGCTGAGCGCGAACTGCGTCAGATTTTGCCACCTAACCAGACCCACTTCACGTCAGACGATTACACCGAATATAGCTGGCATGCGCCCACTGTAAGGCTCTATGTTGGGCGACCAGCACTGGCACCCCGCGATGATGGTGGCGCATATCCAGACTGGGTAATGAATGCACTAGGTGGGTTGGCGCCCTGTATCGATCCCATGATCGAAACAGCAGCTAAGACGGTTGGCCTGACGCTGCTTGATCTGTTCCAGAAGCCGGGCGCACTTGAAGAAGCACAGGCCGAGTTTCAAAAGCGCACAGGAGGGGGGATCGGAGGAGACAAGTGGCTGGCGCCACTTTGCGATTATGAACCGCCGATTAATTTCCGTTGGCCAGAGTATGTCACCACGCCACGTGGTGAAAATGAGTGGGTGATTCCGGCATCCAGTGAGTGCTTCAAGGCACCCCGGGGACAGTGAAGCTTACCTTCAGTAGGAGAAAAGCAGATGAAAGATAATAAGTTTGCACCTCGAACCCTTTCAACCTCAGCCAAGGTAGGCTTGATATCACTGGCATTGGGAGGCAGTGCATTAGTCTTTCCCCTAACCGTGATGGCACAGGACGATGATGTCATCGAAATACGCATGCAGCGTTATACCGGCACTGAAGAAGATGAAATATTCAAGCGTTACCAGGATATGCTGTCAGAAGCCAGTGATGGAAGAATCAAGCTCAATATTTTCCGCGGTGGAGAGTTGGTACCCAATGACCAGATGTTCTCTGCTCTTCGCGGTGGCACATTACAAGCCATTTATGGCTATGGCGGTTACTGGGGAGGGCAAATGGATACCGCCGTCCTTGAGTCGGGAATACCGATGGCCTGGACCAGTCTTGAGGAAGCGCAGGAGCTTTGGAATGAGCGTGGCCTGGGTGAACTATTGTCGGAAAATTATGCCCAGCTAGGGGTTCATTATACTGTGCCGGTCTTTGGGGGTAAGTTCGATCTTTTGACGAAAGAGCCCGTTGAGTCATTGGCTGATTTGAGCGAACTCAAGATTCGTGCAACACCCTCTGTTTCTGCTGTGCTCAATCACTTCGATATCCCCACCGTCTACATTCCACCTCAAGAGTTTTACATCGCCCTGAGTACCAATGCCATCGACGGCTTGATCTATGGGGGGCCTTATGATTATTCGGTGCTTAAATTGAATGAGGTTGCCACCAGCTATACCGAGATGAACATGCTTTATCCGGGGTTTGTCGATAACGTTCTTGTGAATCAAAACGTATGGAACAGCATGCCAGAGGATCTCCAGGAAACGTTTATGGAGGTTACTGCTGAATGGGCTGACTATCGTCATCAAAAATTCGTTGAGTGGAACGAGGAAGCAGCTCACCTCTTTGAGATCACTACTTTGCCAGAAGAAGACGTCGTGTCCATGACTGAGGCTGCTCAAGATGTATGGGATGCCGAGGCTGAAAAATCACCAGTGGCGGCTGAAGCGATCGAGATGATTCGTAACATGGCCCAAGACCAAGGCCGCCTTGAGTAATTAGGGAGCCAAACAATGAACGTGCTTCATACTTGGATCCGATGGCAGGACCGCCTGAGCGAGTGGCTCGGGCGGGTCGTCGCTTGGCTTGGTTTTGCCTTAGTTTGTATATTGGTTTACGAGGTGGCATCGCGTCAATTGCTAAGCTCACCTACCAATTGGGCGCATGAAGCCTCGACCCTGACATACGGCGTTTATGCCATCCTGGCTGGCGCCTATACCGAAAAATGGCAGGGCCATGTAAGAATAGATATTTTCTATCAGCGCCTCTCCCCAAAGGCGCAGGCATTTATATTTTTCATCATTAGCATTCTGACGCTAATTCTTCTTTTGCTTCTACTACAGAGTGCCTATGAGTTTGCCATGCAATCTGTAGCGATGCAGGAGCGCTCTTTTCGTAGCACCTGGGCGCCCATTATCTGGCCCGTTAAGGTGATGATACCCATCGCTGTCGTCCTGATTATGATGCAAATGCTGGCAAATACATTGCGCCATCTTTGCACCTTATTGGGCCACCCTTTGGATGCTGATCCCGTGACACACCAAGCTACTGATACAGAGAGGGATTTGCATGGTAAGCATTGATCCAATTTTGCTAACACTGCTGATGTTTGGTGCCATGCTCACTCTAATGTTCTTTGGTGTGCCACTCGCCTGGACATTAATGGGGGTGGGTGTTGGTTTTGGCTACTGGATATGGGGCCCCGACAGCTTGGGCATTATGTTGCCGTCGGTCTTTGGTCTAATGAATGAATTCATTCTAGTAGCATTACCGTTGTTTATTTTAATGGGTATGGTACTGGAGCGTTCTGGCATTGCTGATGATCTGTTTGGCATGATTTATAAGATTATGGGCAGTGTGCGAGGCGGTTTAGGCATGGGCACCGTGGTTATTTGTGCGTTGATCGCCGCCATGGTGGGAATCACTGGTGCTGCCACTGTCAGCCTGGGATTGATAGCTCTGCCTGCTATGCTCAAGCGTGGCTACAGTAAACAGCTTTCAGCCGGCACTATTATGGCGGGAGGGGCACTGGGCTTCTTGATCCCTCCTTCCCTTGTGATGATTCTCTACGCCTTTTTGACGCGTGAGTCAGTAGGTAAATTATTCGCAGCGGGTATTATGCCTGGGCTAATGTTGACGGTTATTTACATGGCTTATATTGGCATGCGTTGTTACTTCAATCCTTCACTGGGCCCACCTATCGAGTCTTCTGAGCGTATTAGCAATTTAGACAAGCTGAAGTCGCTTAAAGCGATAGTGCTTCCAGGTGCTCTTATTGCCGTCGTGCTTGGAACGATGGCGGCAGGCGTGGCTTCTCCTACTGAAGCTTCGGCACTGGGGGCAAGTGGCGCTATGCTCTGCGCGCTAGCGCACCGCAAACTGAGTTTTTCAATGCTGAGCAGTGCGCTTTACAGTACCGCACGCATCATGGGGATGCTGATGTGGATCATGATAGGCGCGGTAATCTTCTCAAAGATTTACATTGCCTTAGGTGCAGGACAGGCGATCGTAGGCCAAATAATGGCCGCTGACCTCAGTCCCTACCTTGTGTTAACAGTGATCTTGCTAAGTTATCTTGTGCTAGGCATGTTCCTGGATGACTCCGCTATCCTTTTCATTACGGTACCGCTCTATGTACCAATCATTAAGGCGCTGGGGTTTGACCCGATCTGGTTCGCTATTCTTTTTGTACTTGCCATGCAGACTGCTTATCTCACCCCTCCGTTTGGTTACAACCTCTTCTACATGCGTTCGGTAGCACCACCAGAAGTCACCACCGGGGATCTCTATCGCTCTGTTGTGCCTTTCTTAATTATGCAGGTGTTGGGAATTGTAATACTGGTTCTGTTTCCACAAATAGCACTTTGGTTGCCCGAGCTTATTTTCAATTAGGAGACATCATGTCGACAACTTTATCGGCTCAGGCAACGCGTCAGCTAGAAAATGAGCACGTTATTGTGACGCGCTGGGATTTTCAACCTGGTGCAGAAACTGGATGGCATAAGCATGCACTGGATTATGTGGTGGTGCCCGTCTTCGATGGAGTCATGCGGCTAGAGACGGCCGAGGGGGGTCAAAGCAGTAGCGTCAAAGCGGGCGAATCCTATTACCGCACAGCAGGGGTTGAGCACAACGTAATTAATGCAGGCGAGGGCCACTTTGCATTCGTCGAGATCGAATTTAAATCTTCTAGGCAATAGACAATGTCAGAACTACATCAGTCGGTACCAGAGTTGGAAAAACTGGGCGTCACCGTTGTGGCAGGTTTTCTAGGGGCAGGCAAAACTACTCTGGTTAACCACCTCCTGGAGCATGCGAATGGTCGGCGTCTAGGGGTCATGGTTAATGATTTTGGTGCACTTAACATAGACCAGGCACTTATTAACGAACGGCGTGATGACCTTATAACACTCAGCAACGGCTGCGTATGTTGCAGTTTGCAGGGTGAGCTCTCCTCATCCATAGAATCATTAATCGCGCGCAAAGGGCCGCAGCTTGATCATCTGTTAATAGAGTGCAGTGGCGTTTCCGACCCTGAACGCGTGGTCAATGTACTTTGCTACCCTCGAATACGTAATAAGGCAAGACTGGAGGGGGTAATAACGCTTATCGACGCTGCTCTGGATTATGATGCCCTAAGCTCACCTTTGAGGCACCTTGTCTCTTCTCAGATCGAGAACGCTGATCTTGTAATGATTAATAAAAGTGATTTGGTCAATGAGCCAATTATTGAGCGGCTCGAACAGTCACTTTTGCTGCCTGATAGCCGCCATCTCCGCACTACTCAAGCAGCACTACCTACAGATTTCGTATTCTGGCCAACACCTTCTCGGCTGCCATCATTTCGTCCAGTGAAACCCAATACCCATGCGTCTACGCAGATTGAATCCTTGGGCCTAAGCACGATGAGTTGGCAGCACGAGGGAATAGTCAATATGGATGTGCTCCGCACTATTCTCAATGACATGCCAAAGCAAATTCTACGTTTCAAAGGTGTGGTCTGCCTTAGCGATGGTAGGGTGCTTGCTTTACAGCGCGCGGCAGGAAGATTGACCAGTTGGGAGCTTGAGCTTTCCACAAACAATGAGAGTCAGTTTGTATTTATCGGAGAAGATACACCTTCAGTCTGGGAGTGGCTCAATCTGCGCTTAAGCACATTAGCAAAGAGCACTTGAGGTAGGTCCGAACATATATTAAGTATCAGCCAGGGGTACACAGAAATAATGACTTTTATTGTATGCGATGACTTTATAATACTGACCTTCACTCCCAAAATAGGTGATAATGGCTCCAGCTAATTTTGGCTAACAGCATCTCGCTATATAAAGCACGTCATATCAATTATGAGACAGGAAACAAGGCCGATGATATGTACAACAAGTTGAGCGTTTCTACTACCTCTTTATCATTGAGCTAGTCGTACTAATCTAGGGTAATAAACTAAAAAAAGCAGTACGCCCATCAGCGAAGGCAGCAAAAACTTTAGAAGATGTGCTCGGGGGATCAATGAGGACGAAGTGGGTTCTTCCGACTTCGCTTGAGAATAAGACATACGGTTCACCTATTGGATGTGATTATTGGAGGTGGGCTGGCGGCGTCCTGAAGGGAAGCGCGGCTCCCCTTCTTATGTTTTGTCATCTGCGCCTTGTTAGGTCAGCGCTTTTTCACGAACAAGTGCATGCTAGGTTTAGGCGTTATGCTTAACGCCCGGCAGTACGCAGAGCATTTCATACAGCAGCGTGGCACCCATCAGCGCCGTATTACCGCTGGGGTCATAAGGCGGTGATACCTCTACTAAGTCACCACCGACGATGTTCAAGCCAGCGGTGCCCCGCACAATTTCCAAGCCTTGGGCAGAGGTTAGGCCGCCCATTTCCACGGTGCCGGTACCGGGGGCAACGGAGGGGTCTAAGCCATCGATATCAAAGCTGATATACACGGGGATATCGCCCATTTGTTCGCGCACTTCCGCCATCAATGGCGCCAGCGAGCGGTGCCAACACTCCTCAGCAGGTACCACGCGGAAACCCTGCTCGCGGCACCAGTCGAAATCTTCAGGGGCGTAACCGGTCCCGCGCAGGCCAATTTGCACGACCTTGTTATGGGCGAGTAACCCTTCCTCCTGGGCACGACGGAACGGCGTGCCGTGCGCGATGGGTTCGCCAAACATGTGCTCGTTCACATCCGCGTGGGCATCGATATGAATCAACCCCACCGGACCATGCTTTTTCGCCATGGCACGCAGAATGGGTAGCGTCAGCGTATGCTCGCCGCCCAGGGTTAACGGAATGCAGTTGTGCTTGAGCACGTCGTCATAGAAGGCAGTGATGATGTCGACGCTTTTCGGCAGGTGAAAGGTGTTGATGGGCACATCGCCAATATCGGCCACCTGAAGACGCTCGAACGGCGCAGCGCCTGTCGCCATGTTGTAAGGGCGCAACATGCGCGACTCATCGCGAATCTGCCGTGGCCCTAGGCGCGTACCCGGGCGGTTCGACGTACCGATATCCATGGGTATACCGATAAACGCCGCATCCAGCCCTTCAGCACTCTCTTGCGTGGGCAGGCGCATCATGGTGGCAGGCCCTGCAAAGCGCGGCATGGTGTTGCCGCCCAGCGGCTGATTAAAGTCCGACATCGTTCTCTCCTTGGATTTATTGTGGCCAGCCTGACGGCTGATTTATCTAGCTCATACCGCTCATAGACAGGTATTGCACAGACCATGCCAAGTTACCCGCGCTGATAAATCGGTAGGTTTCCTGCTTTGTCGATGCAAAAATGAATCGAATAGCCGATGAAACGATGCAAAAATGAATCAATGAGTCATTTTTGCATCACTCTGTTCATCCAACGATATAAAAGCGGCGGCGGTAGACAAGGAGGGACGCATGAGTGAAATCGACAGGCGCGTACTGCAAACCATTGTGGAAACCGCGAATGACCACTTCTTTATTGTCAGTGGCGACGGTCAGATTATGGATATCAGCCCCGGTGCCGAGGCGGTGTACGGCGTATCGCGGGAGGAGCTGCTTTCCAGCAGCGTTCAGCAACTGCAGGCGGCCGGCGTTTTAAAGCCTTCCATTACCATGGAAGTGATGCGCACCCGCCAGCCCGCTCAGCTCATGCAGATCACCGGTACGGGCCGCCGCGTCATCGCAGAAGCCTATCCGGTGTTCGTCAACGGCACGCTAGAGCGCATTATCAGCCGCTCGAGAGACCTCACCGACTTGCAGCTTCTGCAGGACGAGTACGCCCTGCTGCAAAAACGCTTTAGCGAGCACTTAAAACGCAGCCAAGCCGCGCCCGATGCCGAAGAGCAGGCGCTGGATGACGCGTTAGATAACTTGCAAGTCAGAAGCCATGTGATGCGCGAAATTGCCCTGCTGCTCAAGCGTGTCGCGCCGTCGGATGCCAACGTCCTGATGCTCGGCGAATCCGGCGTCGGCAAGACCGCGTTTGCCAAACAGCTACACCGCTGGAGCCAGCGCTGCGATGGCCCCTTTATTGAAGTGAACTGCGCGGCAATCCCGGAAAATCTGTTTGAGTCCGAAATGTTTGGCTATCAGCCTGGCGCCTTCAGCGGTGCAGCCCGGCAAGGCAAAGCGGGGCTGTTAGAACAGGCCGAAGGCGGCACGCTATTTCTGGATGAAATCGGCGAGCTGCCGCTGTTGATGCAAACCAAGCTGCTCAAGGTCATTCAGGATGGCAGCTTGACCCGTCTGGGTGATACGCGCTCTCGTCGGGTCGATTTCCGTTTGGTGGTCGCGACCAATCAGGATTTGGGCAAGCAGGTGGAAGCGGGGCTTTTCCGCCTGGATCTTTATTACCGCCTCAACGTCATCCCTGTCACCCTGCCACCTTTGCGCGAACGACGTGAGGATATTCCCGACTTAGTGGAAGCGTGCTTACAACGGCTGAACCAGCGCTACGGGAGGCAGAAAATTCTCGGTAATCAAGTCTGGTCGACACTCATGGGCAGCGACTGGCCGGGTAATGTTAGGGAGCTGGAAAACTGGCTGGAAAGAGCCTGGCTTTCAAGCCCAACGGATCAAATCGAAGTGCCTGCAACGCAAGCCTATAGCGAACAGCATACCCACAGCTTGGCGAATGTATCTGCCTCACTTTTAGCGGCACCGCTCGCCTCAGGCGAAAGCTTGAAAGAGTACCTAGAGCGGTTAGAGCGGGACGCGCTACAAACGTTGTGTCACACGTTGCCCAGCACCTACGCCATCGCCAAACGGTTGGGTATCAGCCAGTCCAGCGTGGTGCGGCGGTTACAGCGTTATGACATTAAAATCACCCATTAACGCTCCCACACGTCACCCGCCTGCCACATAAGCGTCATTCAACCGCAACATCGCCATCACATGATCCCATTACACGACGCTAAAAGGCGTCGACGAACGCCACTCACGACCAGACAGAGGCCTTGAGCATGAGAGATCATGTCATCTTGATGCAGCAGGGAAACATCGTGCAGGAAGGCACACTTAGCGACCAGACTGACAGCGTAGATACTGCTAACGCTACCAGCAGTATGGCCATGAACTTTCTACCTCTGATAGAGGGCGAACACGGCGCGGTGATTGAGGGTGAAACCTCCTCCCTTCCCGTCGCGCCCAAAGAGGCAGCCGGTGGGTATCTAGGCTTGCGCCCCGGCGCTATTGAATTACACCCAGTATCGGCAACGGGCATGCCCGCTAAAGTGCTCCGCACCGAGCGTTGGGAGGACGACGATACGATGGCGCATGTGGCCGTTGGACCTCATGTGGTGCGCGTTCGTTTGAACGGTCATCAGCCTATCGACAACCAAACGTGCAAGCTTACGTGGGCACCTGCGCTTGCTCAGCTCTTTGATGCGCAGGGAGCCCGCCAAGATACGCTGTTGGCCTTTGCGCTTTCCGCCACTGATCGACGCATTCCCCGACCGCCAAGGGTGGGTTCGTTCCAACATTGAGTTGGTCATGACGATTACAGGCCTTCGCTAGCCAAACTCACGTGAGTTTTCGTGCGACAATTCTCCTTCACGCACACGACAAGGAGAGCAGCGATGCACGGCGACTCGGCAGCCCTCAAGGTACTGCAGGAGGTCTTTGGCTACGACCACTTTCGTGGCCCGCAGCAGGCCATCATTGAGCATGTGATGGCCGGAGGCGATGCGTTGGTGCTGATGCCCACCGGCGGCGGTAAATCGCTGTGCTATCAGATCCCTGCGCTGCTACGTGAAGGCACCGCGATTGTGGTCTCGCCGCTCATTGCGTTGATGCAGGATCAGGTGGCCGCGCTGATTCAGAACGGGGTGCGCGCCGCCTACCTAAACTCCAGCCTCGAGATGCATGAGGCGATGGATGTGGAGAACCGCCTACGGGCGGGCGAGCTGGATCTTCTCTACGTCGCGCCCGAGCGGCTGGCCACGGCGCGCATGCAGATGCTGCTGGAGCAGACCCACATTGCGCTGTTCGCCATCGATGAAGCTCACTGCGTTTCCCAGTGGGGCCACGATTTCCGCCCCGAATATCGCCAGCTCTCCCACCTGCACCAGCGATTTCCTGACGTACCACGCATCGCGCTCACCGCCACCGCCGATGTGCCTACCCGGCACGACATCATGGAGCACCTGCAGCTTCAGGACGCCGCGCTCTACAACAACGGCTTTGACCGACCCAACATTCGTTACCATATCGCTGAAAATCAGGGCAATGCCAAAGAGCAGCTGCTGAGTTTCATCCGTGAGCATCACGACGGCGAGGCGGGCATCGTCTACTGCCTCTCACGGCGCAAAGTAGAGGAGACCGCCGCTTGGCTGGCACGCCAGGGGTTGACCGCGCTGCCCTACCACGCCGGGCTGCCCGCCGGGCAGCGCCAGCAGCACCAAGCCCGCTTTCTGCGCGAAGACGGCGTGGTGATCGTCGCCACCATCGCTTTTGGCATGGGCATCGACAAACCGGACGTGCGCTTTGTGGCGCACCTCAACCTACCCAAAAGCATCGAAGCCTACTATCAGGAGACCGGCCGCGCCGGACGCGATGGGCTGCCCGCCGACGCCTGGATGGCCTACGGGCTTCAGGACGTAATCACTCTGCGCCAGATGCAGCAGGACTCCGGTGCCGCCGACCAGCAAAAGCGCATCGAGCAGCAGAAGCTCGACGCCATGTTGGGGCTTTGCGAGATCATTAGCTGCCGCCGCCAGGCGCTGCTCCACTACTTCGGCGATTCGCTAGACGAACCCTGCGGCAACTGCGATAACTGCCTCACTCCGCCTGACACCTGGGAGGCCACGGTGGCTGCTCAGAAGGCGCTGTCGTGTGTCTACCGCACCGAACAGCGCTTCGGCGTCACGTATTTGGTGGATGTACTGCTGGGCAAACGCAACGAGCGTATCAGCCGCTTCGGTCATGACAGTTTGAGTACGTTCGGCATTGGCAAAGAGCTCACCGCCAGCGAGTGGAAAGCGCTGTTCCGCCAGCTGATCGCCAGCGGTTTTTTAAGCGTGGATATGGAGGGCCATGGCGGCATCAAGCTCACCGCCAACGCCAAGCCCATATTGCGCGGCGAGCAGAGTCTCACCCTGCGCAAACCCAGCAAGCCCGCGCGGCGCGGTGCCAAAGGGGCGTCTGCCGTCAAGGGCCACGGCGCCTTGTGGGAAGCACTGCGCCAGCATCGCAAGGCGCTTGCCGACGCCCAGGGCGTACCCGCCTACGTGATTTTCAACGACGCCACCCTGGCCGAGCTGGTAGCGCAAAAACCGCAGACACTGCAGGCGCTGGGCACCATCTCGGGCATTGGCGCACGCAAGCTGGAGGATTATGGCGAAGGCTTTCTAGCGGTGGTTCTGGCGCATCCTGATGAACCTGCCGCTAGCGCCCCTGTAGGCAGCAGCGCTCTTGAATCTGCCGCGCTACTGCGCCAAGGGCTAACGCCGGAACAGGTCGCCGAGCAGCGCGGGCTGGCCGCCAATACCGTGTACCGCCATTTGAGCGATGCCATTCAAGGCGGCGAGCTGGACCTGGAAGAGGTGGTCAACCTGGACCCAGCGACCCTGGCGCAGATTCGCGCGGCTTTTGAGCAGTTTCCCGGCCAGGGGCTGAAAGTGGTGTTCGAAGCGCTGGAAGGCCGTATTGATTACCCGGTTCTGCACTGCGTGCGGGCGTCCATGGCTGCTAAGGGTTAGGCTTTTTACGAAAAGTCGGCGAGCGTAGGCAGTTTTCGTAAAAGCCTAGCGCCATCCCCGCAGATGCTCGCCCCGTGCAATCGCCGCTGAGTCAAACACGCCGGTATCCAGAATCCAGGCGGTGACTAGCTTGGCGGGCGTCACGTCGAAGGCTGGGTTCCACACCGGGGCATCGCTCGGTGCCCACACCACCTCGCCAAACGCGCCTGCGGCTCCGCGCACCTCCGCGCCATCGCGCTGTTCGATGGGAATCGCCGCGCCGGTCGCGCAGGCGGAGTCGACCGTGGTGTAAGGGGCGACCACGTAGAACGGCACCTGATGGTAGTGTGCCGCCACCGCCAGCATGTAGGTGCCCACTTTGTTGGCAAAGTCACCGTTGGCGCAGATGCGGTCCGCGCCGACCATCACCTTATCCACCTTGCCCGCTGCCATTAAGCTGGCCGCCATGCTGTCGGTGATTAGCTGGTAAGGAATGCCCAAATCGGCCATTTCCCATGCAGTCAAGCGGCCGCCCTGGAGTAGCGGACGGGTTTCATCCACGTAGACATGCAGGTCGATGCCGCGCTGTTTGGCGATGGCCAACGCGCCAATCGCGGTGCCCACACCGGCCGTGGCCAGCGCACCGGTGTTGCAGTGGGTCAGCACGCGGTCGCCGGATGCCAGCAAGTCAGCGCCCCGCTCGGCCATGCGTTGGCACAGCGCGCGGTCCTCTTCAAACAGCGCTTTGGCTCGTTCGGCCAGGGCGTCAGCGCCCTGGGCAAAACAGGCTTCCATGGCGTCCAGGCAGTACATCAGGTTCACCGCCGTGGGGCGCGTCGCCCGTAAGCGGTCGCTGACGGCTTGCCACTCGGATTCGGGATGGCGAGCGGCGTACTGGGCCAGCACGAAAGCAGCGCTCAAACCAATCAGCGGCGCGCCGCGAATAGCGAGATGTTTAACCGCGTGCTGCCATGCGTCGGGGGAGTCGCAGCGCACCCACTCTTCGGCTTGGGGTAGCCGGGTTTGGTCCAAATACTCAAGCGAGTCGGCATACACCCGTAAACTGCGTGACTGTAAATTGACCATGAGGGGCTCCTTGATAATGGGGCAAGCAGAACAGCGGCACGGCTTATCAGGCGCGAAGCTTATCATATAGAATGGCCGCCACTAGACGAGGCGATGCTGACCCGATGAACACCTTACACACCGAACTGCTGGACGCCATCTCCTGGGCGGCGCAGCAAGGCTGGACGCCCGCCACTGGCGGCAACTTTTCCGCGCGTACCGAGGCGGGCTATTTAGTCACCGCCTCCGGGCGGAATAAAACCCGTATCCAGGCGGATGACCTGCTGCTGTGCGACCTGGAAGGCAGCGTGCTGGAAGGCAACGGCAAACCCAGCGCCGAAAGTGACCTACACGCCGCGCTGTACCGGCTAGACCCCAGCATTCACTGCGTGCTGCACACCCATACCGTCGCCAGCACCGTGCTGTCGCGGCGCTTTCCCGAAGGCATTGAGCTAAGCGGCTTTGAGATGCAAAAAGCGTTGGCGGGTAACGTGACGCATGATGCGACGATTCTTTTGCCGGTGGTGCCCAACTCCCAGGATATGGAGGAGTTAGCCGAGCATGTTCGCCAAGGCTGGCCGATGCCCTGGGGCTTTTTGGTCGCGGGCCACGGTATTTACGCCGTGGGCGACAGCATTGCCAGCTGCCGCCGCCACCTGGAAGCAATCGAATTCTTACTTGCCTGTGTACTGGAAGAGAGCCGGTGGTCCCAATGAGTAACCCAACCGTTCGCGCCATCGTGACCGATATCGAAGGTACCACCACCGATATCCACTTCGTTCACAAAGTGCTGTTCCCCTATGCCTACGCCAAGCTGCCTGACTTTCTGCGTGAGAATGCAGAAGCACCGGCGGTGGCCGAGCAGATTGATGCCGTGCGCCATGAGATGCAGGACGCCGACGCCACACTGGAAGCGGTGATTGCCACCCTGCTGCACTGGATCGACACCGACCAGAAAGTGACGCCACTCAAAGCCCTGCAGGGCATGGTGTGGGCCGACGGCTACCAGCGCGGCGACTTCACCGGCCATTTATACGCGGATGTTGCTCCGGTGCTACGCCAGTGGCAGGCCGCAGGCGTGGCGCTCTATGTGTACTCGTCAGGCTCGGTGCAGGCGCAGAAGCTGCTGTTTGGCTACAGCGACGAGGGTGATTTGACCCCGCTGTTCAGCGGCTACTTCGACACGCACATTGGCCATAAGCGCGAGGCCATGGCCTATCAGCGCATTATCGAGGCGCTCGATCTACCTGCAGAGTCGATACTGTTCCTGTCGGATGTGGTCGAAGAGCTGGATGCGGCCAAGCAGGCGGGTATGCAAACCCTGCAGCTCGTGCGCGAAGGTACCCAGGCGGGCACTGTACACGCCTGTGTCGAAAGCTTTGCTGACATTGCCCTTTAACGGCTATGTTCACCCCTTACCTCTTAGGAGCGTCTTTATGTCCCAACTGAAAGTCTTTGCCGATCAACATCCTAATGATGCGCTGCTGGACACCACGGACGGCGAACAAATTGCCGCTGAGCTGAACCGGGTAGGCATTCTATTTGAGCGCTGGGCAGCGCCGGGCGAGATTGCCGACGATGCCACCCAGGAGGAGATTCTGGCGCTCTATCAGGAGGACATCGACCGCGTCAAAGCCAAGGGCGGCTACCAAACCGTCGACGTGCTGCACATGGTGCCCACCCACCCAGACAAAGAGGCGATGCGTCAGAAGTTCTTGAACGAGCACCGCCACCATGAAGACGAAGTGCGCTTTTTCGTGAAGGGCCAGGGGTTGTTCTGCCTGCACATCGACGAAAAGGTGTATCAGGTGCTCTGCACCCGCAACGACCTGATCAGCGTGCCTGCCAATACCCCGCACTGGTTCGATATGGGCCCCGAGCCGGAATTCACCGCGCTGCGCTTCTTCGACAACGTGGAAGGCTGGGTGCCACACTGGACCGACAGCGATATCGCCGGGAAGTTTGATCGTTTGGATCAGCTTTAACGTGTGAAGGCGGCTATCGCCGCCCTCGCGGGTGCCTCATTTGCTCGTACCTCGCAAGATTCGTTACGCCGCGCTACATGGCTTCGCCGAACTCCAGGTGGGGCATTCGTAGCGCGGCGTAAGCGGAGCGCACCCGCGAAGCACCGCAAAGCGGTGCCGAAGGTGCCACCTAAAGTGCTTACAGCACTGATTTCTGATTGTATGCCTTGGCTAAAGCCACCAGCGCATTGAGATCACAGTAAGCTTGCGGCTCCATGATTAGCGCTTGGCCCATCAGCACGTTGCGTGCTTCCAGCTTGGCGCGCAGGGCGGTGTCTTCGATCTCTTCGAAGTCGGCATTGTGGGCAAGCGATAGCACGCGGCGGTGCATTTCGATGCCGCAGTAGGCCAGCGCATCTTCACGGATCTCTTCCAGCAGCGCGTCGCAGGCGTCGTCGGCGCTGTTGCCCTGCTCTTCAAACAGCGCTCTGGGGAACAGAATACCGGTGCGTTCAGTTTGCCAGAGGTGGCGAAACTCCTCATCGAAGCGGGTAAAGCAATCGGTGACCACTTCTAAAATCCACGCTTGATAGGCGTCAAGATCGCTCGCTGCTCGGTGGGCGGGCTGGCTAAAGTAGGCCATGAAGAAGTTGGCTACCGCCATGCCCAAGTCGAACGCCATGGGCCCGTACTGGGAAAATTCAGGGTCGATGACGCGCACACTGGTGTCGGTGGCCATGATGGAGCCGGAGTGCAAATCGCCGTGCAGCATGGTCTCGGTGTTGGCGGTGAACTTCATCAGCAACCGCTGCACCTTGGCTTTCAGGCGCGCGTTGCGGCGCAGCTCGTCCACCACGGGCGATAGCTCGGGCGTGTGGCGGTTCATCTCCGCGCCGTAGTAGGGGTCGGTAAACACCAGCGATTCGGTGATCGCCGGAATCGCCACGTTGCCAGAGAACAGCCCGACATCAGCTTTCTTATCCGGGCTTGCCATGGAGAGTTCAGAGCCGCGAAACGCTGTGCGCGCACAGAACTCACCCAGAGTCGTGCCCAGCCCCGCCACGCGTTCGCCGCTGATCAGTTTACGCCGCAGAATGATATGGGGATGCAGATACTCCATCACGATCAATGCCTGGGGCTTATCGAAGTAGTACACCTCGGGGGCCACGCCCGGCGCGCGCTTGGCTTGACGCACTAAGGCGTAATACTCGAAGTGGGCGCGATAGAGCGGCAGCGGCCAGCTCTCGCCCACCATGCGCACATAGGGCAGCGCCTGCTTGACCACCACGCTGCCGGTGCTGCCTGTCACGATAAACACCAGATTGAGGTTGCCGTCGCCTACTTCACGGATGTGCCACTCGGCAGGGTTGCCGCCCACGCGGCTAGCGACTGCCTCCACACCGCCTAGCCGCTGGCCAAGGGTATCCACTCCCAACGCTTGATAGCTCTGCTCGTCTGTCACCGATGATTCCTCACACAAAATGGATGTGTGTTTGTCATACCCCGGCAACGTTGTCAATTCGTGACAGGAAGAACGGTCAACCACGGCGGCAGTTGCAAAGAAATGTTAAACAGAAAAAAGTCCTGTGGACAACTTTGGTATGAGTTTTATAGTAAATACCTGACTAACCCAATCAGGTACTCCATCATGAAAAACAACGGCCCAGTGACCCAGATGGAACACCCGCTGCGCGAAGATGATGTGCTGATTTCTAAAACCGATAACAGCAGCTACATCGCCTACGCGAACCATCGCTTTGTCGAGATCAGCGGCTTCGAGTATGAAGAACTGGTGGGTTCACCCCACAATATGGTGCGCCACCCGGACATGCCCGCGCCCGTCTTTGCCGATATGTGGAGCGACTTAAAAGCGGGCCAGTACTGGAGCGGATTGGTCAAAAACCGTCGAAAAAACGGCGACCATTATTGGGTAAGGGCGAACGTGGTGCCCATTCGGGAAAATAACCAAGTGACCGGCTTTGTATCGATCCGCGTCAAACCCTCCCAGGCAGAAGTCGACAACGCCGAGCATATCTACCGCGATATCCGTGAAAACAAGGGGCGCTTTACGGTCAAGCATGGCGAAGTCATGGCCCGCAACCCGCTCAAACGGCTGGTCAGCGCCACTTGGTGGGCCCCTCGGCTCGCCAACGTCGCTGGCGTGCTGTTTACCTTGGCGGCCACTGGCGCGTTAATGCTGGCTAGCGCCTGGTGGCTGGGCAGCCAGGTCACAAGCGGTGTGCTCGCCCCGCTGCTCGCGATGATACTTGCCACGGGCTTACTGCTCAGCGTCTACCAGTGGCGTCAGGCGCGCCGACTGCGTCGTTTCCTGCACAAAGCCAACGACTTCGCACTGCAAATCGCCGCCGGTGACTTGAATGCGCAGGTGCCCACCGTGGGCAATGCCGCCATGGATAACACACTGGCGACCATGAACTTCATGCGCCGCTCGCTGGACGCGCTGATTGGCGACCTGGATCAGCGCATCGCGCAAGTCATGCCCTCGGTGGAAGAGCTTTCCCGCCATAACCAAGCCATGGGCAACCGAGTCGACCAGCAAGCATCTGCCGTGCAGCAAACCGCCGCCAGCGCGGAGCAAATCGCCTCTACCGTGCGCCAAAGTTCAGATAACGCCCAGCTTGCCAGCCAGGCCTCGGTGGGGAACGTCAGCGAAGTCGACAACGCCGTGGCGATTATGCGTGAACTGGCCGATGCGATGGAGGGCATCACCGCGACTTCTCAAGACATGGCGGGCATCGTCAAAACGATCGATAACATTGCCTTCCAAACCAACATCTTGGCGCTGAATGCTTCCGTAGAAGCGGCCCGAGCCGGTGAGCATGGCCGAGGCTTCGCGGTAGTGGCCGAAGAGGTGCGCCGCTTGGCACGTCAATCCGCTGAGGCCGCCCATCAAGTACAAACGCTGATCGAGACCGCTCGCCAGCGTATTGAAGCCGGACAGCATAAAGCCGGTTCAGCGGGCGATGCCATGGGGCGCATTCGCCAAGCCAGCCATAACGTGAACGACTTGATGGAAGAGATTCGTGCGGCCGCTCGGGAGCAGAGCGAGGGCATCGCGCAGATCAGTCAGGCCATTTCGCAGATCGACCGGGGCACCCAAGAGAGTGCGGCCAGCATGGACGCGTATCTGAACGCCGTCGACGTTCTCTCTCGCGAGGTCAATCACCTGGCGCACAGTGCCCATGCCTTTATGCCGGTCACGAATGCGATGGCTCCCACACCCGCGCTTCCTCAACTCGCCAACAATGTGTACCGACTCCCCGTGGCTGAAAAACCGCGCGCCTTCCCCCGAGCAAAAGCCGTGTAACACTGCGCTGCGGGTGGCGTTTGCCACCCGCAGTGGTTTACCTCAAGCGCCATCCCAGTAGGGAACATCGCCAATCGTGCTTTCTAGATAAGCCATGAAGACGGATACCTTCGACGAGCGCAGGCGATTTTCAGGATAAATGGCGTAGATGTTGTCCAGATAGCCATCCTCAGACGCTTCCCACTGCGTCAGTAACGGCACCAACGTTTGCTGGCGCAGCGGCTCAAAGAGTAGCCACGAGGAAAACATCACTACGCCCTGCCCCGCCATCGCTGCTTCCACCAAGCTTTCGGCATTGTTAGCGACCAAATTGCCCGATAACGCGTAGCGCACCGCCCGTGGTGTGTGGGGTTCCTGGAAGTACCATAGCTGCGTTCCCTTACTGCCTTTATACAGCAGGCAGTTATGCTGGCTGAGCGCCCCTGGCGAAGCAGGCTCGCCGTGCGCCGCTAGATACGCTGGCGACGCGCAGACGATAAAACGCTGCCGGGCGATGCTGCGGGCCACCAAACTGGAATCCGCGAGCGCCCCCACGCGAATCACCACGTCGGCCCCCTCTTGCACCGGGTCGATAAAACGATCTTCCAGCGTTAAATCCACCTGAATATCCGGGAACTGCTGCTGAAACCGCGCCAAGTGCGGCGCGATATGACGCCGCCCGAAGGCCACGGGCGCATTGATACGCAGCACGCCCTGAGGATGCTGCGCGCCGCCCATCACTTGCTCGGTGGCTAGCTCCAACCGCGCCAGCGCATCGCGTACTTCGTGAAAATAGCGCTCGCCTGCCTCGGTCAGCCGTACCGCTCGGGTGTGACGATAGAGCAGTCGCTGCCCCAGCGCCCGCTCCAGGCTAGCGATGTGTCGAGAGGCCGAAGAGGTAGGCAGCCCGTAGTAACGCGCCGCTTCCGAAAAACTGCCGCTGGCGGCCACGCGCACAAACAGCCTTAGCGCCAGAAGACGTACTGAGTTGTTCAAAATGCACTAGTCCTTTGCTTTTTTAGCGCATTGTAGCAACAAGACGACCTCTTTAGAGTGCGGCCTCCCGTTTGATAAGGAGCACTACATGCAACACGCACTGATTCTGCTGGGCGTACTGATCGCCGGTATGGGCCTGTCGGTGGAAGCGGGACTGTTAGGGCCGCTTGGCGAGCAGGTAGGTCACCTTTCCGCCACGCTCTCCATTTTTATGGTCGGGGCGCTGCTGCTATCACTGGCGCTGCTGTTTTCGCCCAAGCGCCAGTTGGGCGCGCTGTTCAAGCAGCCACGCTGGCTGTTGACCGGCGGCGTGCTGGGGCCGGTCTACGTCATCGTCTTGACCTTGGCGACGCCGCTGGTGGGCGTTGGCATGACCATGGTCGGCATTTTGTGCGGCCAGGTAGCGACCAGCTTAGCCATTGACCATTTTGGCTGGCTCGGTAGCGAACGCCGCCAAGTGGATGGCTACCGTTTAGGGGCTCTTGCCATGATCCTTGTCGCGCTTTGGTTGATGTAATAGGAGAGACACCATGCTTTTACCCATCGTATTTGCTCTACTGCTCGCAGGCGGCGCGGTCTTGGCCGCTCAATCCTCCATTAACGGCCGTTTAGGTGCTCACACCGGCGTGCTGGAAAGTGCCTGGCTAACGTTTGCCGTGGGTGCCGTGCTGACTTTTTTGCTGATGTTCTTTTTTGAGCCGTCCCACGAGGCGACTCTGTTTAGCGTGCCCAAGTGGCAGCTCACGGGGGCGCTGTTTGGGGTGGTGTATATGCTCGCGATTGTGTTTGCAGTGCCCCGTGTTGGTACTGCAGCAGCGACGGTCTCGGTGATTTCCGGCCAGCTGTTGATGAGCTTATTGATCGATCACTTTGGATGGCTCAATAACGCCGAACGGGCGCTGGATGGGTCACGCTACGTGGCGATGGTGCTCTTGCTGTTGGCTATTGTATTGATCTACCTAAGCCATCGCCGCTCAGTGCATCCCGCGAGTTGATCATCACCACCCGGTTTCGCCCTTGGCGCTTGGCCTCGTAAAGCGCCTGATCGGCGGCTCTGAATAGCTGCGAAGCGCTCACATCCTCTGTTGGCTGCAGCACCGCGCCTCCTACGCTAATGGTGACGTTGGCAGGCACTGCACCGCCATGGTGGGGCAACTGCAGCGCCTCCACCGCGTGACGTAACTGCTCGGCTTGGGCCAGCACCGTCTGATGTGACTGCCCCATGCTTAACACTACAAACTCCTCTCCGCCGAAGCGCGCCACGACGCAGGCGTTGTCCGCGTGGGCACGCAGCGCGCTGGCGACTTGCTTGAGGCAGTGATCGCCCTGCAAATGGCCGTAGTGGTCGTTATAGGCTTTGAAACAGTCGATATCGATGACCATCAGGCCCACCGTGGCGCGCGCTTCCACGGCCTGCTGCCAATAGAGGTTAAACAGGGTATCGAACTGGCGGCGATTGGCTAACTCCGTCAGTGGGTCCGTTAACGACAGTTTGGACAGCTCCGCGTTACTGCGCAGCGCGTGTCCGGCTCGATGGGTTTCGCGCAGCAACAGCAGGTAGGCCTTGCGTTCGCTGGCTTCTAACCGATAGTTGGCGATCAGTGTGAAGATCGCTTTGGCACACAGTGTAAAAATCGCGAGCCGTTTGACCTCGACCGGCATCGGCTCATACCCCGCAACGAAGTACACCATGATGGCGACGCTCAGAAGTGACGACACCAACGCATACTGAAAGCGCAGGGAGTAAAGCACATTGCCAACGACCAAAATCAGGCCGAACGAGAAAATATCCAAATAGGAGTATGGCGACCGAGAGGATATAAAGATCACGCAAGAGGCCACCATGGCCACCACAACGGTGCTCGCCATTAGGGTTTCCCGTGCGCCCCCTGAGACGCCTTTGTAAATGGCCCACAAGATGGGTAAACCAAAGGGAATGACCACCAACCCTCTTATTAGCACAGAGAGCCAAAATTCATTAGGTCGAAAGCTATAGTCATTGATGAGGAACAGACTGTAAATCAGCGCGGCGATCAGACCCGCCGCCACCATGTTGCGGTTTCGTTGGGGCTGGGTGTCGCTCTCGAAGCACGCCTCTAACTCATCGGCAAAACGCAGTTGCCAGCTGGGCCGCACCAGCTCACGCTCAATGGCGTTGTGAAAGGAGTCACTGGTCATGCATACCTCGTTGAGTCCCGGCGTCTCTCGACTATCCTGACGGAACAACGTGACGAAGAGACGAAACGCGCACTGACGAGTAGGTAAACGCTTACTACGCTTAACGCGGTTAGGGTAGCCTCTTTGTGACACACAACCGTCAGAACGATCAACGCTTTCTTCGCGCTATTTCTTTCACCTGACCCGTAACGGAGACCCTATGACGCGTCCCACCACCGCCTCTCATCACGACCTGACCTTCACCATGGGGCATGAGGAGCTGGTGATTCACCGCCGCTACGAAGTGCTCAGTATTCTCAACGATTTTATGCTGGGACTGTGGTTTGCCATTGGCAGCGTCTGCTTCTTTTATGACGGCACCGTCAAAACCATCGGCGTTTGGCTCTTCGTGATTGGCAGCCTGCAACTGCTGATGCGCCCAGCCATCCGCCTGCACCGCTACATCTATTTTAAGCGGCTGCCAGATGAGCAGCATGATGCCTAACCTGCGCTCATAAAGCGCACGCCTTGGGCGGCTAACGGGCTTCTTAAACGATCGGGCAGCGGGCTGTCGGTAATCACCGCGTGATAGTCTGCCAGCGAACCGGCGGCGCAGCGCAGCGGTAGGTCGAACTTGGTCTTATCCAGCACTAGAATTCGGTACGCCGCGTGGGCCAGCAGCGCCTCGCGGGCCATGACTTCGTCGTCGTTGTAGTCGTAGAGCTGGCCGTGGCTATCCATACCGCCCACAGAGACAATGCCAATATCCACTCGATAACGCTGAAAAAAGCGCCAAGCGTCGCCACCAATCACATCTTGATCACGGCGACGTACGCGGCCTCCGGCCACCACCAGCTCACACTCCAGCGCGCATAACTTAATCAAAGCGTGCAGGTTATTGGTCATAATCTGCAGCCCCTGCTTGTCCCGCAGCGCGTCGGCTAGCTGCTCTACCGTCGTCCCCGTCCCCAAAAAGAGCGACTGGTGATTGGAAATCAACGACGCCGCCTGCCGCGCAATATGTCGTTTGCCTTCCTGATTGACGATTTGGCGCTGATCGTAGCCCACATTCTCTTGGTCGGGAAAGGGCATCACCTCGCCGTGGCGGCGCAGAATCAGCCCCTGTTCAGCCAAGACGCGAATATCCCCCCGCAGGGTTTGCACGGAGACGCCAAAGTGATAGGCAAGTGCTACCAGCGTTTGCCGCCCCTCTCCCCGCACGCGCGCCAACACGGCACGCCGCCTTTCTGTCACGTTCATGCTGTATCTACCTTTCTCTTTATCGTACTTGCTGGAAAAACGAAAAAAACTTTCCCGTCAGCGAAAGCCAACCGCTATCAAACGAAAGTGTAGTGTCACGATGTTGTAAGCCGATGACAGTAATGTGGTGGCTGTTCACCTACTGGAGGTTTTCCCGATGTTGAAGCGCTCGTTGTGTTCCGCCGTGACTCTCGCAAGCATTGCCCTCTCCACGTCGTTGCTCGCTGATGACAAGCTGGTGCTCTACACCAGCCAGCCGAATAGCGATGCGCAGCAAACGGTCGATGCGTTCCAAGCCGCCTACCCAGAGATTGAAGTGGAGTGGGTGCGCGATGGCACCACCCGCCTGATGACACGCTTGCGTTCGGAGCTGGCTGCCGGTGTCAGCAACCCTGACGTGCTGCTGATTGCCGATAGCATGACCATGACCTCGCTGAAACAAGAGGGCCATCTGCAGCCCTACCTTAGCCCTGAGCGCGATGCCTACGACGAAGCGCTTTACGACCCAGAAGGCTACTTCTACGGCACCAAGCTCATCACCACCGGTATCGTTTACAACACCGGCGCCGAGCAGCAGCCCCAACGTTGGGAAGATCTGACCGGCCCTGAGTACGAAGGCCTCGTCACCATGCCTAGCCCGTTGTACTCCGGCGCGGCGCTAATTCATATGGCAGCCATCGGTGAAAACCCGGCATTAGGGCTTGAGTACTACGAGGCACTACAGGCCAACCGCACGGAAGCACAGGGCGGTAACGGCGGCGTGTTCAATGCGGTGGCCGCAGGCACCAAGCCCTACGGCATCGTGGTGGATTTTCTGCCCATCCGCGAAGCCGCGAAAGGCTCGCCCGTGGCGTTTGTGTTCCCTGAAGAGGGCGTGAGCGCCGTCACCGAGCCCGTTGCCATTATGCAAGAGGCTGAGAACCTAGACGCCGCTCAGAAATTTGTCGACTTCGTGCTCTCCCAACCGGGGCAAGAATTGGTGAGCCAGCAGGGCTACCTGCCTGCTCACCCGGATGTGACGCCGCCAGAAGGCTTCCCTGAGCGCAGCACGATCAACCTCATGCCGGTGGATATCGAGCAGGCGCTCGAACAGGAAGAGACGCTCAAGCAGCGCTTTAGCGATCTTTTCGGCGGCTAACCATGACCCCTTCGCTCAACCTTGGCAGCCAGCATCGCTGGCTGCTTAGCCTGATCACCCTACTCATCGTACTGCTCAGCCTCGCGCCCAGTTTGCGACTACTCATCGAGGCATTGAGCGACCTTGGCCAGGGTAGCCAAGCGCCGCTGTGGAAGGTGCTCACCGCTGCCAGCACGTGGCGTGCGCTGTGGCACAGTGTGTATACCTCGGGCCTCGGTATGCTGATTGCGCTGGTGCTGGGTAGCCTGTTCGCGTTTGTGATCACATTGACGGACATTCGCGGCAAAGCGTGGCTAGTGTTCTGCTTTATGCTGCCCATGATGATCCCGCCCCAAGTCACCGCTCTGAGCTGGCTACAGCTGTTTGGCCCCGCCAGCCCCTTGTTAAAAAGCATCGGCATGGCCCCGCCACTAGGCAGCCCGCAGCCGCTCTACTCCGCAGAGGGTATTGCGCTGCTGCTGGGCATTCAGAGTGCGCCCCTAGTCTTTTTGGCGCTACGCACGTCTCTGCTGTCCCTGCCACGTGAATTGATTGAAGCCGCACGCATCAGCGGCGCGCGCCAAACTCAGGTGTGGGGCCATATTATCTTACCCATCACCCGCCACGGCCTGATTGCCGGGGCCGCCATGGCGTTTATCTCCAGCCTGGGTAACTTTGGTATTCCCGCGATGCTGGGTATTCCCGCCGGCTATTACGTGCTACCCACGCTGATTTACCAGCGCATGGCCAGCTTTGGCACCGGCGTACTGGCAGAGATGGCGGCGCTTTCTCTGTTGATCGGCATCCTGGCGCTGGCAGGCGTGGCCTTGCAGCAGCGTTGGATGAACCGCAGCCGGTTTGGGTTAGGCGGCCATAGCGGCCGCGCCCACGATTTTTCGCTAGGCCGCTATCGCCCCCTCGTGACGGCTTTGCTGGTCGGCGTCCTGCTGGTGATTCTGGTCGCGCCGCTGGCCGCGCTGGTGGTGAGCTCCTTGGTACCTGCCATGGGCGTGCCACTGAGCGTTGAGTCCATCACGCTCAATGCCTATCACGAAGTGATTGGCCGTCAAGGAGCCACTTGGCGGGCAGTGCGTAACAGTCTTTGGCTGGCGGGCGGTGCCGCGCTGGTACTGATGCTATGCAGCCTGCCGCTCGCTTACCGCCTACAGCGCCTTCCACCGCGTCTGCAGCAGCTCACCCTTAGCGCCATTGAGCTGCCGTACGCGCTGCCCGGCGTAGTACTGGCGATTGCCTGTATTTTACTGTTTGTCCGCCCGTTACCGCTCATCAACCTAGCGCTTTACGGCACGCTCGGATTGATCTTTGTGGCCTATCTGGCGCGCTTTTTGGTGGTCTGCCTGAAACCCGTAAGTGCCAGCTTGGCCCAGCTAGATCCCTCACTGGAAGAAGCCGCTCAGCTGGCGGGCGCAGGCCCCTGGCGTCGGCTCATCACCATTCTTTTACCGCTGATTGCGCCCTCGCTGTTTGCTGGCGGGCTGCTGGTATTTTTGCTGGCAGTGAATGAACTGACCGTCTCCGCGCTGCTCTGGAGCGCCGGGAATGAAACCCTGGGCGTACTGATTTTCAACTTGGACGAGGGCGGCGAAAGCGTGCTGGCATCGGCAGTTTCTGTGCTGGTAGTGATCATGGTCGCCTCGCTGATGCTATCTCTCAGCCTGCTGGCCCCGCGTCTACCTAAAGGAGTCGTGCCGTGGCAGGGCTAGCTATTCATCGTGTGACCAAACAGTTTGGCGATCACCGGGCGGTTGATGATCTGTCGCTGGAGATTGCCCCCGGCGAGTTTGTGGCCCTACTCGGTCCCAGCGGCTGCGGCAAAACCACCATGCTGCGCATGTTGGCGGGGTTTGAGCAGATCAGCAGCGGCACCGTCACGCTCAACGGCACGCTACTCGCCAGCGACCAGCACCATGTGCCCCCTGAACAGCGCAACATGGCGATGGTATTTCAGTCGTACGCCCTCTGGCCGCACATGAGCGTGGCCGATAACGTGGGCTACCCGCTGAAACTGCGCCGCGTTCAGGGCAGCGAGTATCAGCGCCGAGTCGCCCACGCGCTGGAGCAGGTTGCGCTTACCCCCTACGCCCAGCGCGCTCCACAGGAGCTCAGCGGTGGCCAGCGCCAGCGGGTAGCGTTGGCGCGTTGCCTAGTCACCGACCCAGACGTGGTGCTGCTCGATGAGCCGCTCGCCAACCTGGACCGCAACCTGCGCGCCTCTATGGAGCACAGCTTTGTCGACTTCCACCGCCGCACCCAAGCCACCATGGTGTACGTGACCCATGATCAAAGCGAAGCCATGGCAATGGCGGATCGCATTGCGGTGATGCGTGACGGCGCGCTGGTACAGTGGGCAACGCCTGAAACGCTCTACCGAGAGCCGCGTAGCGAATGGGTGGCTCGGTTTATCGGCCAAGGTAGCCAGCTAAAGGTCGCAGGCGGCGCACCGGGCCAGCGACTAAGTGAATCAGCGCTGATGCAAGGCTTGGCCGCGCCGCTCACGGCGCGCACTCAGCCCGTTTTGGTACGTCCTGAACATATCCGTATTGAGGCACACTCCCCTGCACCGTCGTCCGCACAATCGCCTAACTCTCACGACTTAACCGGACGCGTGGAGCGGCTCACCTTTCGCGGTGAACGCTATGAGCTACACCTGTGCTTATCCACGGGAGAAGCGCTGCTGGCCTATCATCACACCGCACTCAACGAGGGCCAGCACGTCGCGGTGCGCTTGTTGGAAGGCTGGTGCCTGGAGCCTGACCAATGAGCACCACGATTCAGATCCTCAGTGGGCTGGGCGGCAAAGGGCCAGCGGCTATCGTGGTGGAAGCGCAGGGCAAACGCCTGCTGCTGGATGCCGGAGGCGCACTGCACCCCGGCGAGCCGATTACCTGGGCAAGTGGGCTGGACGTAGACGCCGTATTGATCAGCCATGACCACGTGGACCACATTGGCGGTGTCGCGGAACTACCCGCGCAGATACCGCTTTACTGCACGCCGTTAGTCGCTAAGGCGCTGCCCCCACAACGGGCGTGGCAGCCACTGCCCTACCGGGGCCGTATTAACGTCGAAGGGATTGCGGTGACCACCGGGCAAGCGGGCCATTCGCTAGGCGGTGTCTGGCTGCATCTCGACGTTGCAGGCGGCATTTTCTACAGCGGCGATGCCTGTTTTGAGTCGCGCCTGTTTCCGTTTGATGCGCCCCCACCCGCACACACGGCGCTGCTGGATGCCTCCTACGGCCGCTACGACCAGCCCCAAGCGCAGTGCATCCACGCCATTGGCAAAGCGTTAGACCACCCGCTGGTGCTGCCGGTACCAGAAACAGGGCGCGCCCTGGAAATGGCGCTATGGCTGGCGGAAGAGGCGGACCAACGCCACCTGCCCTTGGCGATTGACCCGATCATTCGCGATAACCTGGCCGCCCTACTCGCGCTGCCCAATGACCTTCGCCGTGAAGGGTTAGACGAGGCTATCCAAGCGCTTTTAAAACGCCCCAATGCCCGCGACCCGGCGCTTTGGCTGGTCAGCGACCGTGACGATAACCCTGCCGATTGGCCGCATCACCGCCTGCTCCACACCGGCTACTTAACCCCACAGCGCCGTCAACAGCTCGCCGCTGGCGATGTGCTTTGGCAGCGCTGGAACGTTCATTTGCGCGCCTCGCACTTGGTGGCCCTCGCCAACCAGCTCCAGGCCACCCAAGTGGCACCGCTGTTTACGCCGCTCCATGCCGATGCTGAGGCCGCTTGGCGTGCCCTGCTGGGCGAACGGTTCATCACGCAGCCTTCGCTAAACGCCCCATCAGAGGCGCGCCCGCTCTCTTCACTTCTGTTAACGCATTAGGAAACGTCTATGAACGCAGTCATTGTTGATGTCGACGGCACGCTGGCCGAGTTTCACCCTGCCGAGGTCCACGAGTGGGTACTTGGCCCCGCCAAACAGTGGGATCCTTTCTTTGCCCACATGGCGAACGCGCCGGTGATTGAGCCCGTCGCCCGGCTGGTCAAACTGCTAAAAGCCCAAGGCCAGCACATCGTCATCTGCAGCGGCCGCCCAGACAGCCACCGAGAACACACCCAGGCATGGCTCACCCGCCATGACATTCCTTTCGACGCCATGTACTTACGCCCGGAAGGCGATGACCATGTGGATGACGAAGAGGTGAAATCAGCGCTACTGGACCAAATGCACAGCGACGGCTTCGCCCCCTGGCTCGTGCTGGATGACCGCGATGCCGTCGTCGCTCAGTGGCGCGCACTCGGGCTGACCTGCCTACAGTGCGCACCGGGGGATTTTTAAAGCCGTATATAGCGCTTGTTGCCACTCAGCGATAAAGTCTTTGCGCGAATACACATTTCACGGATGAACCAAAACATAAGGAGTATGTTGCATGCGCTTACACCGACTAATGTGGGCACCTACGCTTGTGCTGTTAGCTGCCTGTGGAAACGACGCCAGTACTGATACAAGTAGCGATGCAAGTAGCGGCTCCAATGAAGCATCCATCTCGCAAGACATGCTGTATGGGCGTTGGGCGGTAGAGCCCACATGGTGCCAAGAGGGGCAAGAAGGTGCCCCCATCACGTTAGCGCAAGGAAGGTTTGAGGGACGTGAAAACCGTTGCGATATGGCATTGGAGGAGAGCGATGAACCACATACTTGGCAAGCAACACTCAGCTGCCAAGGGGAGGGAATGACCAGCGAAGAGCGTCTTCAGCTCATCCTGGAAAGCGATAATACGCTGTCCCTTACTTATCTGGATCGTGATCGCCAGCAGATATCGCTTAGCCGCTGTGATTAACGCTCACACTAGCCCGTGCGCTCCATCGGCGCTTCCATACGGCGCACGCTGGCAACGAAGTCGCTAAAGCGCTCGCCTTGGATCAACACGTGGTCGCAGAGCGCCTGTTGGGCCTGGGCGGCGTCGCCCTGCTCGATGGCGTCGACGATCGTTTGGTGCTCATGGAGCGAGTTGTGCATGCGCTGTCGGACCTGCAGCTGTAAGCGGCGGTAAGGCTTTAAACGCTGCTTGAGCTGGCGGGCTTCGCTGGCTAAAAAGGTGTTGTGGCTGGCGGTATAGATACAGTCATGGAACGCTTCGTTCTCGTAGTAGTACTCATCGGTGTCGCCCGCCAGGGCGGCGGCTTCGCAGCGCTTGTGTGCGGCCTTAAGCGCCGCCAGCTCTGGCTCGCTGATACGCCGCGCGGCCAAGCGGCCACACATGCCTTCAAGCTCTGCCATCACTTCAAACATTTCGATTAGCTGATCGATACCCACCTTCGCAACGAACGTGCCTTTCTTCGGCGAGACCGTGACCAGCCCGCTGGCCACCAATTGTTGAAACGCTTCACGCACTGGTGTGCGCGACACATTGAACTCTTGGCCAAGGGCTTCCGGATCTAGCCGCTCGCCGGGGGCGCGCCGCCCGTTGATGATGTCATCCTCTAAAGAATCCCTTAGCCGCTGTGCGTTGGAACGCTTCGTATCCGCCATGACTGACCTCCTTCGGTAACGCCGCAGGCTATGACATAAATATGGCATAAATTTGACATTAGCATACATAACCGCTATTGAAATATATATCAGCTCGCCTGATAAACACACAACGCTAATCCAAACACACAACAACAACTGTTGGAGACGCCATATGAAACGCTTCTTACTGCCCACCGCTGCGGCCCTGGGCCTCGCTATTGCAGCCTCCCACGCCAATGCGGACACCGTCCTACGCGCTTCGCACCAGTTCCCCGGCGGCCAGGGCGACATTCGCGATGAAATGGTGCAGATGATGGCACGCCACGTCGCCGATGCGGATGTCGGCTTGACCATAGAAGTCTACCCAGGCCAGTCGCTATTCAAGGCTCGTGAGCAGTGGGGCGCCATCGCCCGCGGCCGCCTGGATATCACCTCGCTGCCGTTGGATTACGCTAGTGGCCGCCACCCGGAATTTTCGGCCACGCTGATGCCGGGCTTGGTGCGTAACCAGGCCCACGCCCAGCGGTTGAACGACTCCGAGTACATGACGATGATTAAAGACGTCATCATCGAAGGCGGGGCACGCGTGCTAGCGGATGCTTGGCTATCGGGTGGTTTCGCCTCTAGCGAGCAGTGCATTACCTCCCCAGAGACGGTGAATGGGCAGAATATACGCGCCGCCGGCCCTGCGTTTGAAGAGATGCTGGAAGCGGCCGGTGCGTCGATCTCCTCCATGCCCTCGTCAGAGGTCTACACCGCCATGCAAACCGGCGTGCTGGAAGCCGCCAACACCTCTTCTATGTCGTTCATCTCCTTCCGCCTTTACGAACAGGTGGAGTGCTTGACGGAACCCGGCGATTACGCCCTCTGGTTTATGTACGAGCCCATCCTGATCTCTGAGCAGGTATGGCAAGGCTTGACCGAGGAGCAGCAAGCCGCGCTCATAGAAGCCGGTGAGGCCGCCGAGGTCTATTTCGCGGAAGAAGCGGCCGCCATCGACCAGCAGATGGTCGACGTGTACGAGGAGAACGGCGTCGAGGTGGTCAGTATGAGCGAGGATGACTACAACGCCTGGCTAGAGATTGCCCGCGAAACCTCCTACAAAAACTTTGCCGATAACGTTCCCAACGGTCAGGCCATCATCGACGCGGCGCTTGCCGTCGAGTAAGACGCGCCTCCACTGACCGTGCTGGCCACTCGCTGAGTGGCCACGTTTGTCCGCTGCTTGCTGAGCTTGACGAGGGAACTATGGCAACTTCAACTACACACCCCCCTGCCGTACGCAGCGGGGTCATCGGCGGCTATATCCGTTTGATGGATACGCTGTCGCGCGCGTCGGCATACCTTGCTTGCGCCATGTTCGTGGCAGGCGTTCTGGTGATCTGCCAAATGGTCTTTATCCGCTACGCCTTGGGCATGAGCACAAGCTGGCAGACCGAATTCACGATTTTCTCCGTGACCGGGGCCATGCTGATGGGCAGCCCCTACGTACTGATGACCGGTGGCCATGTGGCGATCACCATCGTACCGGACGCCCTCGGCGGCCTAGCGCAAAAAGCCATGCGTCTAGTCGCATCACTGTTTGGCCTGCTCTTTTGCGCGGCGTTGGCCTACGCCTCTTGGGTGTATGTCTTTGAAGCGCTGCACGGCGAATGGACCACTGGCTCGGTGTGGAACCCACCGCTATGGCCCGCCATTCTGCCCATGGCCGTGGGGGCCACGCTGCTCTCGCTGCAATACGTGGCTGAAATTATGCGCGGGGAGGGCTAATCATGGATCCCATTACGCTTGGCATTATCGTGGCCATTGGTTTAATCGTGCTGATGGCGATTGGTACCCCGATTGCGTTCGCACTCGGCGGTGTGTCACTGCTGGCGCTGCTGTACGACCGGGGCCTGCCGGAACTTACCTACTTTGGCGAAACGTTTTTTGATCGCATCGCGGAGTTTGGCTTTGTGGCCATCCCGATGTTTATTTTGATGGGCGCGGCAGTGGCCTCCTCCCCAACCGGGCGCGATCTTTACCGCTCGCTAGACCTGTGGATGGGCCGCCTGCCCGGGGGTCTCGCGGTCTCTAATATCGGCGCCTGCTCTATTTTCGCTGCGCTCTCGGGTTCCTCCCCGGCCACCTGCGCCGCCATCGGCAAAATGGGCATTCCTGAAATGCGCACCCGTGGCTACCCAGATGGCGTGGCGGCGGGCTGTATCGCGGCGGGCGGCACGCTGGGGATTTTGATTCCCCCCTCGGTCACCATGATTATCTACGGTATCTCCACCGAAACCTCAATTGGCCGGCTGTTTATTGCTGGGGTGGTGCCGGGCTTTATGCTCGCGGGCCTGTTTATGATCTGGACCATGATCGCCTGCAAGATGGCAGGGGGTTACAACAACCCGCTGGCGGCCTCTGCTGAAAAGCTGAAGGAGAACATCAAGCAGAACGTCGATAGCAACATGAAGGCGCTGGTGCGGGTGCTGCCCTTCTTGGGTGTAGTCGCGGGTATTCTATTTGCCCTTTACGGCGGCGTGGCGACCCCGTCGGAAGCCGCAGGCGTGGGGGCATTTCTCTGCTTGGCACTGGCGATTTTGATTTACCGCATGTGGCAGCTGGGCCCCATCAAGCTGATCATGCGCGACTCGCTGCGGGAAAGCGTGATGATCATGCTGGTCATTGCTACTGCTGAAGTGTTCGCCTACGCACTTTCGTCAATGTTCATCACCCAAACCGTGGCCGCTGCCATTGCCGATTTAGAAGTGAATCGCTGGGTGCTGATGGGCGTCATCAACCTGTTCTTGTTGGTCGCGGGGTTCTTCCTGCCCCCCGTGGCGGTCATCGTGATGACCGCGCCGATTCTGCTGCCGATCATTTTGGCGGCGGACTTCGACCCCTACTGGTTCGCGGTCATTCTCACCATCAACTTGGAAATCGGCCTGATCACACCGCCGGTGGGGCTTAACCTGTTCATCATCAAAGGCATCGCCCCCGATATCTCGCTGCGGGATATTCTGATGGGCAGCCTGCCCTATGCGCTGTGCATGGTGCTGGGCATTCTGCTGCTCTGCCTGTTTCCGGGGATTGCGCTATGGCTACCGAACCTGATTATGGGTTAAAGGGGGACGCATCATGAACATGACCTTTCTCCAAGAGATGTTTAACAGCATCACCCAGCGGGACGCGCTGTTGCGGCGTAAACACCCGGAAACGCTGACGCCCGACCATCATCAGCTGGTCAAAGCCTGCCAAGCGCTGCTGGCCAGTGACGGCGAAGCCTCCAGCATTGCGCTGGCCAGCCGCGCACTGGCGATTTACCAGCGGCTGTCGGAAGGGGAAAAACGCCAGTTTTTTAAGCGCCTGGCCGACGACTTTGCCGCGGAACCGCAGCAGATTGATAGCGCCTACCAAGCCTATCAACAGGCCCGCGACAACCACACGCTGCAGGCGCTGTTTGAAGCCTGTGAGCCGCGTCGCCAGGAGCTGTTTAGGCGTTTGAACCTCGCCACCGACGGTACTTACGACCTCGTCAAAATGCGTGAGGATCTGCTGCAGCTGCTGCGCGAGGAACCCAACTTAGCACCCATCGATGATGACTTTGCGCACCTGTTTGGCTCCTGGTTTAACCGCGGCTTTTTGATGCTCAAGCGGATCGACTGGAACACGCCTGCTTCCATTCTGGAAAAAATCATCCGCTATGAAGCGGTGCATGAAATTCAGGACTGGAACGACCTGCGGCGGCGCTTGGATGCCCGAGACCGCCGCTGTTTCGCGTTTTTTCACCCCGCGATTGGCGACGAACCGCTGATTTTTGTGGAGGTCGCACTCCACAAAGGCCTACCCAGCCGTATTCAACCCATTTTGGCAGGCGTTGAGGATGGCTTGGCGGACCCAGATGATGCCGATACCGCAGCCTTCTTCGGTATCAGCAACTGCCAAACCGGGCTGCGCGGCATTTCATTTGGCAACTTCCTCATCAAGCAGGTAGTGCAGGAGCTCAGCCAGGAACTGCCCCAGCTCAAGTACTTCGTTACCCTCTCGCCGGTGCCCGGCTTCGCCCAGTGGCTGGCCGAACAGCAGCAGGATGCCCAGTGGCCCGATAGCATCCGTGAGGCGCTCGACGCGCTAGCAACGCCCAACTGGCAGCAGGATAAAGCCCACGAAGAGCGCCTCAAAACCGCCATTCGCCCGCTCGCTGCCCACTATTTGGTCGATCAGAAGAACCGCCATGGCCTGCCGCTGAACCCGGTGGCCCGCTTCCACTTGGGCAATGGTGCCGAGCTGCACCGCATTAACTGGCTGGGGGATGTGTCTGCCAAAGGGATGAAGCAAGCGGCAGGGCTGATGGTGAACTACCTCTACGTGCTCGACGATATCGAGCGCAATCACGAAAACTATACCGCAAAGGCCACCGTTGCCTGTTCAAGCGAGGTGCGCGACCTGGCTCGCCGCGCCCGCAAGCTGGCCAAGGGAGAGACCACCAAATGAACCACAACTTATTTGACACCTTTGCCGCGCGCATGCGCGAGCGTGGCAACGCCCCCTTTATCACCACCCGCGAGGGCCGCCACTACAGCTACCAAGATGCGCTCAGCGCCAGCGCCCAGCTTGCCGGGGCACTGACCGCGCTAGGCGTGAACGTAGGCGACCGCGTGGCGGTGCAGGTGGATAAAAGCCCGGAAGCCATTTTGCTCTACCTCGCCTGCCTGCGTATCGGCGGCGTCTATTTACCGCTCAATACCGGCTACACCGGCGATGAGATCCGCTATTTCTTGAAAGACGCCGAGCCCGCACTGTTCGTGTGCAGGCCTTCAGACATCGACACCGCCCGCGCCATTGCCCGCGATACCGGCTGCCCGGCGGTCGACACCTTAGGCACCGATGCCGATGGCAGCCTGATGGAGAAAGCGCAGCAAAGTGACCCCAGAGATGACATCGTCACGCTTGGCGAGCGGGATTTAGCGGCGATTCTATACACCTCGGGCACTACAGGCCGCTCAAAAGGCGCGATGCTGACCCATCGTAACCTTGCTTCGAACGCGGAAACGCTGGTCTCGTCTTGGCACTTTAGCGCTGAAGATCGGCTGATCCACGCGCTGCCTATTTTTCACACCCACGGCTTGTTCGTGGCGTGCAACGTCACGTTGATGGCCGGGGCCAGCATGTGCTTTCTGCCTAAATTCGATGCCGATGTGATTTTCGATGAGCTGCCCAACGGCAGCGTGATGATGGGTGTACCGACGTTTTATACCCGCCTGGTTCAAGACCCGCGCCTCACCCCTGAGGTCACCGCCCATATGCGGCTGTTCGTCTCGGGCTCGGCACCGCTCACTGCGGAAACCCACGAAGCCTTCGAGGCCAAAACCGGCCACGCCATTCTTGAGCGCTATGGCATGACCGAAACCAATATGAACATCTCCAACCCCTACACCGGCGCACGCCGAGCGGGCACCGTGGGCATGCCGCTGCCGGGCGTCGAGATGCGCATTACCAGCCGGGACACCGGTGAAGAAGTGCCGCAGGGCGAGATTGGCATGCTGCAAATTCGCGGCCCTAACGTCTTCATTGGTTACTGGCGCATGCCGGAAAAAACCCGCGAAGAGCTGCTAGACGATGGTTTTTTCATCACCGGCGATCTCGCCATGGTCGATGAGCAAGGCTACGTGCATATCGTCGGTCGGGATAAAGACCTAGTGATTTCCGGCGGGTATAACGTCTACCCCAAAGAGGTCGAGCAGGTGATCGATGAGCTGCCGCAGGTGGCGGAGTCTGCCGTGATTGGCCTGCCCCACCCCGACTTTGGCGAAGGCGTCACTGCTGTAGTGGTAACCCAGCCAGGGGAGCAGGTGGATGAAGCCGCCATTCTGAATCATTTAGAGGGGCGGCTGGCCAAGTACAAACAGCCGAAGCGGGTCTTTTTTGTCGATTCGCTGCCGCGCAACACCATGGGCAAAGTGCAAAAGAACGAGCTGCGCAAACGCTTCGACACCACCTACCACGCCGCTTAGCCGATTCGTTAAAAACGCCCCACCCAAAACAGCCACGCCCCGCAAAACGGGGCGTGGCTGTTTTTTCTCAAATGCTGCTTTTAAACGCTGGCGTGATTAGGCTCTGCCGGAAGAGTCGGCGAGCGAAGACCAGACAAGGCAAAAATCGGCGAAAAGACGGAGTTTACATGTTGTAAATGAGTACTTTGAGCCGATTTTTAACGCCGTATGGTCGAGCGTAGCCAGTTTTCAGACAGAGCCTAGCCGCCTGCAAAGGAGGCGTACATGATCACCACCAACACCACCAGCACGATACCGGTAGGCACCGCGCCTTTCCACGGGGTGAGATCGACATCGCCGGAGTCTTCCTGCACCCAGTCCGTTGCGCGGGGGCGCAGCTTACCGATCACCAGCATGACCGCCACCAGCAGCACGAATACGGCAGCGACGAAGTGGAACTCGTGCATCACCATGGGCAGCTTGTTGAACGGCGGCACGAAGTAGCCCGCCGCAATCAGCAAACAGCCGCCGACCAGCGCTACTTTCGCGGCCATGGGCGGTACGCGTTTTGTCAGCAGACCCACCAGCACCACGGCAAGAATCGGGATGAAGTAGATCGCGTTCATCTTCTGCAGGTAGCCGAACAGGCTGTCCTGGCCCGCCAGCAGCGGCGCAATAATCATGGTGGTAATCGCCATGATCCAGCCAAACACCTTGCCGGATTTCACCACCTGCTCTTCCGTGGCGTCTTTTTTCAGCACGCCTTTGTAGATCCCCAAGCTGAAGATCGTCGTGGTGCTGTTCAGCGCGGAGTTAAACGAGGAGAGAATCGCCCCGACCATCACCGCCGCAAAGAAGCCGGTCAAGTAGGGCGGCAGCACGTTGAATACTAGGTGGCCATACGCCTCGTCGGCGCGAATACCCTGGTCGGCATACAGGTGGTACGCAATGATACCGGGCAGCACCAGGTACAGCGGCCCCAGCAGCTTTAGAAACCCTGTGAGCAAGACGCCCTTCTGGCCTTCGGCCAGGTTCTTGGCGGCAAAGGTGCGCTGGATGATTTGCTGGTTGGTGGTCCAGTAGAAGAGGTGAAGCAGCAGCACGCCGGTAAAGATGGTCGAGAACGGTACCTGCTGTTCAGGGCCACCCATGGAGTTGAATTTGCTGGGGTCGCTCTCTTTCAGGATATTCCAGCCCTCCATCACACCGGTGCCACCGCTCACCGCCTGTAGGCCAAAGTAAACGATCACGAAGCCGCCAATCAGCAGGCCTACCCCGTTGAGGGTATCCGACACCGCCACCGTACGCAGGCCGCCAAACAGCGCGTAGACCGCACCAATCAGACCCACCGCCCATACCGTCGCCCAGAGCAGCGCAGTGTTGGATTCAATGCCGGTCAGGCCCTGTAAGTCCAGCATGCCCTGAAGGCCGATGGCACCGGAGTAGAGGATGATCGGCAGTAACACCACCGCGTAAGCAATCAGGAAAATAACGTTGGCAATCAGCTGCGTGCCTGTATCAAAACGAATCGCCAGCAGCTGTGGCAGCGTGGCAATGCCGCTTTTCAGAAAGCGCGGCAGGAAAAATAGCGCCAGCGCCACCAGGGCGATCACGGCGATCACTTCCCACGCCATGACGCTCAAACCATCGGTAAACGCGGACCCGTTTAGCCCCACCATCTGCTCGGTGGAGAGGTTGGTCATCAGCATGGACGCCGCGATCAGCGGAAAGGTCAGCGTGCGGCCTGCCAGAAAATAGCCGCTGGTGCTACGGTGGTCATCACGTCGCGTGATGCGCCAGGTGACAAAGGCCACCAGGCCCGTAAAGAACAGAAACGATGCCAGGGTTAGGGCATGCATGGGGGAAAGTCCTTCGATGCGGTCGCGTCTGAAGCGGTGCCCAACACGGGCACGAAGAGCGGTATCAAGCGATACGACACGGTGAATTTAGGTAAAAATACCAAGCATCGCGGGATTCTAAGCAGGTGACACGTTTCATCTATTAGCCTTTAGTCGCAACAAAAGGCAAACAATAGGTTTTTTTACTACCAAATCCATCGCGCAACGAAAGCCAAAAGACGATTGCCGATCCCAGGCGAAGCTATGTCACAATGCCCACGTTGACTGACCCACCGTCATTGACCACAAGGATGACACTGCCATGTTGCACTATTTACAGGGATTACCGTCTTTCTTTGCCTACCTGCTCGGCGCGCTCGCGCTGCTGGTGGCCTTTATGTACTGCTATAGCCGCCTAACCCCGCACCACGAGTGGGCACTGATTCGAGCGGGCAATGCGGCGGCCGCCACCGCTTACGGCGGCTCTATCCTGGGTTTCACCCTCCCGCTCTACAGCGCCATGGCCCACTCCATTAGCTATATCGACTTCATTCTGTGGGGCGTGGTGGCCTTCGGCGTGCAGATCGCCACGTTCTTTGGCCTGAAACTATTTCTCCGCCGCCAGGGCGAGAGCTTGTCTCAGCACATCACCGAAGGCCACCAGGCTTACGGCACGCTGGTGGGCAGCATCTCGATTGCCGTGGGCTTGATCAACGCGGCCTCAATGACCTGGTAACGGAGCGCACTCATGGAAAAGCAGATCCATCCCACTCACCTGCCCCGCCGTAAGCGCAGCGCGCGCCTCTCTTTGGCGATGATGGGAGCGAGCGCCTTCGGTTTGACCGCCTGCACCCAGCCCGCGGAGGACGAGCACCTCACCGATGTACGCTTCGACGAGCCCAAAAGCTATCAAGGCGTCGAAGAGTGCGTAGCCGCCAACGTGTACACCCGCAGCGCCTGCGAAGACGCTTACGAGGCCTCTCTAGAGTCCGTGCCGCGCTTCGACACCCTGGAAGCCTGCGAAGCCGAACACGGCGAAGGCGCCTGCGCAGCCCCCACCGACGAGCAGGCCCAGGCTGCGGGCGGCGGCAGTTGGTTCATGCCTGCCATGATGGGCTATATGGTCGGTAACATGCTGGCGAATACCAGCCGAGGGCGCTCGTTTGAGCGCGTGTATCAAGAGCCGGTCTACCGCAACCGCCAAAACCAGGGCAACTGGAATGCCGCTGCCAGCCAAGCTTCCCAGCGGGTCAATCAGCGTAACGAGGCCCTGCGTAGCTCGGTGGTGCAAAACCGCCAAGCCACGACGCGGCGCGGCCTGGGCACCCGCTCGGCCTCTTGGGGCTCTTAGCCACCCCCTTGGGAGCCACTATGCTGCGCATCAACGTTTCTGAACGCCCGCAGTGGAAAACCCTGGCCAAAGAGCTGGGGTTTCATTTCCACACCATCGATGGCGAGCCTTACTGGAAAGAGGACGCCTACTACCAGTTCACCCTGGAGCAGATAGAGCAAGAGATCGAAGCGCCCACCGAAGCGCTGCACGAGATGTGTATGGCGCTGGTCGATAAGGTCTGCCACTCCAATGCCTTAATGCAACGCCTCGCGATCCCCGAGCATATGTGGGACATCATCCACCACTCCTGGCGTAGCGGGCAGCCGCCGCTGTATGGGCGCATGGACTTTGCCTATTCGGGCAACGGTCCCGCGAAGCTTTTAGAGCTCAATTACGACACACCCACTTCGCTCTATGAAGCGGGCTTTTTCCAGTGGGTGTGGCTAGAGCAGGCGATTGAGCAAGGCATCCTGCCCCGCCATGCCGACCAGTACAACTCGATTCAAGAGCGCCTGCTTAATGCTATGGCGCATCTGGGCGACCGCTTGGAAAACCGCACCCTCTACTTCTCCTGTGTCAAAGGCAGCGACGAGGAGCGCGCCACTGTCAGCTATTTGCAGGACATCGCCCTGCAGGCAGGCCTACAGGCACCGTTTATCTACATCGAAGACATTGGTATCGCTCCAGGAGTCGAGCACTTTGTCGATTTGGACGACCACCCCATCACTGCGCTATTCAAGCTCTATCCGTGGGAAGAGATGGCGGTAGAAGCATTTGGCGAGGCGGTCACGCAACTCAACACCCACTGGTTTGAGCCGCCCTGGAAAGCCGTGCTCTCCAATAAAGGGATTCTGCCGCTGCTGTGGGAAGAGTATGAGGGGCACCCGAATCTGCTACCGGCGTATTTTGAAAAAAATAGTCACTCGCCGCTGGAGGCAGGCTGGGTGCGCAAGCCGTTTTTCTCACGGGAAGGGAGCAATATTAGTTTGATAACGCCCAGCGGCCAGCAAGAGAGCGTGGGCGGGCCTTACACTGATAACCCGTGGATACGCCAGGCGTACCACCCGCTGCCGCGCTTTGGCGACAAGCACGCGCTGATTGGCAGTTGGGTCGTGGGCGATCGCGCCTGTGGCATGGGCATTCGAGAAGACGTGGGGCGTATCACCAAAGATACGTCATGCTTCATTCCCCACGCCATTCTTTAGCGATGGACGGTTCAGGCGGCGCTGGCGCCCGGGCGAGCGCCTTGGATAGGCACTTGCCAAGCGGGCGATACGCCCAACGAGCCACTCTCCTCCGCCACCCAACCCTCTTCGCCGATGACGGGTAAAAAGTGACGCGCGCCTACCCAGCGCAGAGGTTCGGCCAGCTGCACCTCGTCGGGCATACCACCTTGTATCATTCGCAACAGGTAGTCATCGCTCTCGGTGGGGTGCCAGTGGGCCAGCAGCTCGAACGGCGCCTGACGTGAACGACGCGCGGCCAGCACGCCCAACCCGGGCTGACAGTGGAGTTCGATAATATGCGCAACCCCTTTCGCCAGCAGGGAACGGTAGGTGTGTTTGTCCAATGCAGAGGTCGACACCGCCGTGATGTTCATGGGCAGCGAAGGAAGCCGCTGCGCCAACTGGCCCCACCGATCGGCGCTGGTGACCATGATATCGCCCGCGTTGAGTTCCCATAGCGCGTTGGCGTGATCGAACAGCGAACGCGACGACCAACCCGCCTGCTGTGGCAGCAGCGCCCCTAGCATGAACCCCGCCGCGGTTTGCATAGATAGCCAACTCACCACGCTGCGGCTGGCTTGGCTTTCGTGGGCCAACAGCGTCCTGAGCGCTTCGGCCTCTTGCCGTAACGATGCTGCGCTGTATAGGTGCTGGCGCTGCAATTGATGGCTAAACGCCCCGCCAGTGGCACTATCGAACAGGCGTAGGTGGGAAATGTCGCCACGCTCGCTAAGCGCATCGGCCCACTCCTCCAACGTGATGGAAGAGGCCGACAGAAGATCTGTATCGGTCAAGCCAAAACAGCGTTTGGCCGCGAGCACCAAGCGTTCGCGTTCTGGCGTCCCAGCGGCGGGCAACATACCGCTTTGGTGGCGGCTATGGCGCGGCAACATGCTCCGCAGGACGGCCAGCAGGGTAGGTGGGGTGAGTGACAACATGTTGCTTCCTTAGCAAATCATCGTTCCATTTGGTTAACAGGCTACGTGCATGTATCACTTTTGTCAAAATCTTAACCTACGTCAAACGCAATGGATAATCTTTGTATAAATAAATCACCTGCATAGGCAAACCGTTGGCGTAAATAGTAGACACTTCTCCCAAAAGCCGCTGAAATCGTTGTTATCATGCCTGACGGGCATGGCGTGACCCTGCTAATGATCTACCCATGAAACGCGCCGTGGCCCTCTGCCTTTTCATGAGCGTCTTCGTCCCACTTGGAGCAATCGCGATAATGACAGCGCGCTGGAAAACCCTGCCATTACGGCTACGTTTGTTTATCTCGTTTGGCACGGTGCTGGCCATTGCCATGTTTCTGGCTCTCTATTTGCAGGCGCGTACGCACAGCCAAGCCCGTCTGGATAACCTGCTGAACGTCGAACTGCCTGCCCAGGTGGAAGGATTAGCCACGCGTATCAACCTCCGCTTGAGTCCGGCGCTCGCGGTGTCTGAGAGTTTGGCCAACAGCTATTTCATCGAACAGTGGGTCGCCGACGGGCTACCCGAGGCACAGCAGCCAGACATCGAGCGCTACCTGTCGCGCCTCATGGACCAGTTGGATACCGAACTGCTCTTCATCGCCGCGCAAACCCAAGGGCGCGGCGTCTACTTCCAGTACCGTGACGGCGAGTTCCTGCAGCGTCCGCTCCAATCTCCTGGCGGAGACGACGACTGGTACTATCAGTTCACCGACAGCCGCGCGTCTTACAATCTGAATTTAGACAGTGATACCTTCTCTCCCGAAGAAGCCTTCGTATTCCTTAACTTCCGCAGCAGTGGCACCGCCGCCAACGGGCGCCCCAGTGTCGTGGCGGGCGCGGGGCTCGACCTATCGCGCATGGCACAGCTCATTCGTGACTACCGTTTGGGAGAGACGGGGCGAGCGTCGATCTTGAGTGCCGAAGGGGCGTTCTTGATTACCAGCAACGAAACCAATATCTCGGAACTGCAAGCCCAAGAAACCGATACCCTGCTGCGCCAGGATAACGAGCTTCACGTGACCGACATCGAGCGCGATGGCGATCACTATTACGTCACGACCCGCTGGCTGCCGGAATTACAGCGTTATCTCATGGTGGAGGTCTCCAAAGAGGAGTACACCACCAGCATTCGCCAGCGCTTTTTGAGTTCGATCGAGCTTGGCTTGCTGCTGCTGGTGGCCGGACTGGCGCTGCTCTACCCCCTAACGGGGAGCCTGATTCGACCGCTCAACCGTTTTCAACGCCAGCTAAAAGAGATCACCCATAGTCTGGACCTCTCCCGCCGGGTAGAAACGGACGACCGCGCCGAGCTTGGCGACTTGGCCGACCAAACCAACCAACTGCTGGAGCGCCTCTCCCGCGCAATTGCGGCCGTGTCATCCAACGCGTTGGCGCTGACCCAAGTAGCCGACCGTTTAGCACAGACGGCGGGGCTATCCGGCATTCAGGGGGGCGACATTCATCATGAAGCCAACCAGACGATGGCCGCCGCGGTGGAAGAGATGGCCTCTTCTGTCGCAGAAATCACGTCCACCATGGAAGAGCTCTCCACGTCGTCCACACAAATTGCCGATCACTCCCAATCCGTGGTGGACGTAGCGAACCAAACCCTAGAGCGCAGCCGTAAAGGCAGCACCGCCATGCAGTTACTGCAGGCCAAAATGCAGGATATCCGCAGCGACAGCGAGCAGAGTCTTGCTGAGATCATGACCCTAGGGGCGAAGTCCAAGCAGATCAGCAAGGTGATGGAGCTGATTAACACGCTGGCCGCCCAAACCAAGCTGATCGCCTTCAATGCCGCCCTGGAAGCCTCCAGCGCGGGAGAGTCCGGCCGCCGTTTCTCCGTGGTCGCCAACGAGATCCGCCGTTTGGCCGACAGCGTGACCGACTCCACCCAGGAGATCGAGGGGCACACCGACGATATTCAGCAAGCGATCAACCGCTTGGTGGTGGCCTCTGAAAAGGGCGCGACCTCCATCGAGCAGGGGGTCGAGGCCAGTATCAGTACCGCTCAAGACTTGGAAGCGCTGCTCAAAGCCGCGAGCCAAACCAGCAGCGCTGCCCAGCAAATTTCGCTCTCCACACAGCAGCAAAAAACGGCCAGCAACCAGGTGGTGATCGCCCTGCGGGATATCGACACAGCCAGTGCCCGTAATGCCCACTCCGTGCGCAGCATCACGGAAATCAGCCAAGACATGGTACAGATGTCTGCAGAGCTGAATGCGCTCGTTCAGGAGTTTACTCTCGAAGAGCACGGCACTGCCCCGCCCCATCAGCAACGCCCCTCCTGAGGACGTCCCCATGAGTCCAATTCGGGTCGTGATAGCGGATGACAGTCAGTTGGCGCGCGAGGTGTTGCGCGACATCCTCACCCGCGATGGCGATATCGAGATCGTCGGTGAAGCCGCCAACGGCCAAGAAGCCGTCGAGCTGGCGCGGCGGCTGAGTCCGCAGCTCATCACCATGGATTTGACCATGCCGGTGATGGACGGGCTCAGCGCCATCGAGGAGATCATGCACACCAAAGGGGTGCCCATCGTCGTGATCAGTGACAGCGCAGACGCCCAAACGGCGTATCAGGCGCTGGAGGTCGGCGCCCTGGAAGTCCTGCCCAAGCCCGGTCTCGACGAGGAGGACGCGCAGCGGCTGCTGTCGCGGGTGCGGTTGTTGTCAGGCGTGTCGGTGATTACCCGACTGCGGCGTCGCGCATCGGCCGCACGAACCCCCACGCCGGTCAGGCTGCCCGTTCCCGGCCCTTGCCCGGTCGCCTCCCGCGGTTTTCAGCGGGTGGTGGCCATTGCCTGCTCCACCGGTGGCCCGCAGGCGCTGGCCCGCCTCTTGAGCAAGCTGCCCAAAGGATTTCCCTCCCCCATAGTGATTGCCCAGCACATCAGCCCCGGGTTCATCGACGGCATGGCCACCTGGCTTGGATCGCTTTGCGCGCTGCCGGTGAGCGTGGCGCAAAGCGGCGAGCGGCTGTGCCCCGGCCATATTTACCTCTGCCCCCCCGAAAGCCAGCTCAGCGTCACAGGTCAGCATCGCTTGCAGCTCACCCCCAGCCCCGCCCAGACGCTGTACCACCCCAGCTGCGATGCCATGCTGCACAGCGTGGCCAGCGTTTATGGCGCCGACAGCATCGGTGTGATCTTAACGGGCATGGGGCGCGATGGCGTCAGCGGCCTAAGAGCCATCCTCCTCGCGGGCGGCACGACCCTGGCACAGGACGAAGCCAGCTCGGTGATCTACGGCATGAACCAAGAAGCCGTCAACGCTGGCGTGGTGCAGCACGTGCTGGGGCTAGACGAGCTGCCAGCGCGCCTGCTGCGGGAAGTCCGCTTTACCCCATCGCCTTGGCGGGAGCCGCAATGAGCGCCCTTGATCCGTTCAAACAGTGGGTTCATCAGCGCTGCGGGCTGCACTTGGAAGGTCTCGCCGAGGCGCGCCTGACCCGCGCCATCGACGCCTTGCAGGTCGAGCTAGGCACCCAAAACAGCGACGTGCTGCTGGCGCATCTGCGTCAAGACAACGATCTGTTCGACCGCTTTGTCAGTCAGCTAACGGTCAACGAAACGTACTTTTTCCGCGAACCGGAAACGATTCAATGGCTGGTCGATACGTACCTGCCCCGTCGGCTCGCCGAGCAAGGCGGCCCGCTGCGCCTGCTCAGCGCGGGCTGCTCCTCGGGGGAAGAACCCTACAGCGTCGCCATGGCGTTACAGGAGCGCTACGGTGATCGCGCCCAAGCGCTGTTCGGCATTATCGGGGGCGACGTCGACCACCAAGTGCTGACCAAAGCGCAGGCGGGTCTCTACGCCGGTATGGCGTTTCGTGCGCTTCACCCCTCGCTGAAAGCGCGATTTTTCACGCCGGTGGGGCGCAGCTTTCAACTGAGTGCCTCGCTGCGCCAGTGGGTGGCGTTTCGCTCGCTGAATCTGTTGGCGCCGGATGAACGAGCCATTGGCGGCCCGTTCGATGTCATCCTGTTTCGCAACGTCTCGATCTACTTCGACGAAGCCACGCGCCGCACCATCCAGCGCAAGCTCAAACGGTTGCTGACACCTAACGGCATTCTGCTGTGCGGCGTTACCGAAACCCTGGGTAACGACCTGGGCGTGCTCTCCCTCAAAGAGGAGCAGGGCGTCTTCTACTTTCAAGCCGATACGCCCGCGTCTGAGGAAGACAGTGGCGCACCGACCATACCGCTGACGAATCATATCGCCGTGGTCAACGAGCCTGACGCCCCTACAGCACTACCCGCCCAAGAACCACCACGCCAGACGCCACCCTCGTCATCGGCGCCCACGGCGGCCCAAGCCGAGCTACAGCACGCTCACGATGCGCTGAACCAGAACCGCTTCAGCGAGGCCGATGCCTTGCTGGCACCGCTGCTGGCTGACGACCCTTGGAACGTGGATGCGCTGCTGTTAGCGGGTCTCGTTGCCCGCTGGCAGCAGCAGCCCCAGCGAGCGTTCGACTACTTCAAGCGCGCGCTGTACGTCGCCCCCGAGTGCTGGCCGGCCCATTTCTACCAAGCCGAGCTGCTGCGCCAGGGGGAGCTACCCGACCATCCGACACAGCGGCAGCGCGGTTACGCCGCCGTAGTGCGGCTGCTCGAAGCATCGCCCCTGGCCAGCGGCGGGCTGACCGTCATTGCACCGCCCCTGCCGCCCGGCGATGCCTGCTTCTTGGCAAAACGCTACCTATCTGAACACACCGCCACACAGGGAGTGGGCTAATGGCGCTGGATATTCGACGCTTCATCCAGCGGTTCGTCGAAGAGGCCGCTGACCACCTACCCCGCTTACGCGAGGGGGTCAGCGCCTTGGAGCAGGGAGCCGCCGATAAAGAGCGTATCAACGAGCTGTTTCGCTCCGCGCATACGCTCAAAGGCTCGTCCCGTATGCTCAAACTGGCTCCTATCACCGCAGTGGCGCACAGCGCGGAAGAGCTTTTGAGCGCGTTTCGAGACGGTAGCCAAGCGCCCGGCCCCGACAGTATCAGCCTGCTGAATCAAGCCATCGATGCGCTAGCCGACTACGTGGCCCAGCTCGCCCAGGGGGCCGCTCCCGAGACCCTCGCCGAGGCCGACCCCACGCTCTGCCAAGCGCTGGAAGCCGCCGCCGGGGCAGCAGACCCCGCATCACTGCCCGAAGCATCGGCAGCGGCTGCCCCGCCTGTACCGCCGCCGTCAGCACCTCCGGACACCCCGCCGCAGCCCTCTCCCATAGGCAGTACGACACTGGCGCTCAGCGACACGGTACGTGTACGCCTGGATCGTTTGGACGACGTGATCCGCTTGATGGGCGAGGTGCTCTCGGGGCATCACCACCTCCACACCTTGGTCGAACAAGCCCAGGCGCTGGAAGCCACCCTGCCCAGCGATCAGCGCAGCGCCGTCCATGCCTTCAACCGCGAATTGAAAGACAGCGTGCTAAGCCACGATGCGCTGATGAGCGACCTGCATGAGCGCGCCCTGCAAATGCGTATGCTGCCCCTTGGCGTGGTGTTCGACCCGCTGGCGCAAATGGCCAGGGAACTTGCCCAGTCGCTGGGGAAGCGCGTGGATTGCCGGGTGCGGGGCAGTGAAATCGAGCTGGACCGCCAACTGATCGATCGCCTGTCCGACCCGCTGATCCACCTGCTGCGTAACGCGCTGGATCACGGCTTGGAGACGCCGGAACAGCGCCAAGCCGCCGGCAAGCCGCCCAGAGGGCAGCTCGAACTGGCAGCGTGGCAAGATGGTAACTGGGTGGTGGTCGAAATGCGCGACGACGGCGCCGGCATTTCCCTGGCAGCGGTTCGCCAAAAGGCCATCGCCAAGCAGCTGCTCACCGAGGAGCAGCTGGCCGTCTTGAGCGATCAAGAGACGCTCGAACTGATCTTTCTGCCCGGCTTTTCGACCAAGCCCATGATTACCGATTTTTCGGGGCGCGGCGTGGGCATGGATGTGGTGAAGCGGACCATGATGGATGAGCTGAGCGGCGATCTGCAGCTCGCCAGCGAGCACGGCAAGGGCACACGGTTTACGCTTCGCCTGCCGCTCTCGCTGGCGATGATGCGGGTGCTGCTCGTCCAGGTCGGCAACGTAACGCTCGGCGTCACCGCGCCCCAAGTCGCCGAGCTGGTCGAGTGTTCGCCGGAGCAGTTCATCGATGCGGCAGGCCAGCCCACGCTGATATTGCGCAATGAGTTCGTTCCCGTGGTGCCCCTCGCGGAGCTGCTAGGGCTGCCCGTCCCCGCAGCGCTGCCCACCAAGGTCCTGCTGCTGGTCGTGCATCAGCGCCAGCAGAAACTGGCGCTCATCGTCGACTCACTGGTCGACGAGCGTGACATGGTGATCAAACCGCTGCCCGACCACCTGCGCTACCTGCCTTTGGTATCGGGCATGGTGTCCCAGGGGCGTAATGCGCTGGTCAGTCTACTGCACGTTCCGGCGCTGCTAGAGCGCGCCAAGCGCCACACGCCTGCCGTGACGCGTAGCGAAGCGCCGAACGATACCCCTCACCGCGTGCTGATCGTGGACGACTCTCTGAATACCCGAGAAATCGAGAAAGACGTGCTGGAAGCGTGGGGCTATCACGTCACCTTGGCGGAAAACGGCCGCGATGGGTTGAACAAAGCCCTGGCCGAGCCCTTCGACGCCGTGCTCACCGACGTCGAGATGCCCGTGATGGATGGCTTTGCGCTGACCGCCAGACTGCGCGAAAATGATCTTTATCGTCACAAGCCGATTATCATCATCACTTCCCGCGAAAAAGAGAGCGACCGTCAGCGGGGAATGGAAGTCGGCGCCGATGCCTACATCGTGAAAGGCAGCTTCGATCAAAACAACTTAGTGGAGACGCTCAAAGCCCTGCTGGGCTAAGTCTCCCGCCAAGAGGATTACCATGCGAATATTGGTCGTAGACGACGACCCCCTAGCGGGGGAGATGACCGGGGCACTGCTAGAGTTTCAGGGCCACGATGTCCTACTCGCCAACGACGCTATGGAGGCTACCAGCCAGTTGGATGCCCATGACGATATCGCGATGATCGTCAGCGATATGCACATGCCGCTGATCAACGGTATCGAGCTGTTACACATGCTGCGTGAGCAGGGGGTCATGCTGCCGTTCATCCTGCTCACGGGCGATACGCCAGATGAGTCGCTGCGCCAAACACCGGGTCTTAGCGCTTGCCTGCAGAAAGATGCAGCGCTGGACACTTCGCTCGAGCACGCTGTCGCCCACGCGCTGGGTGAGTAGCCATGCCGTTACCTACGCCATGCACCGCTCGCCCACCCGCACAGGTAGCCTGATGTCCCCCTCTGCTCCTTCGTTGCACGACAAACTCAATCAACTGCGCCAACGTTTCATCGACCAGTTACCCGCGCGCTTACAGCACACGGTCGACCAGTGGCAACAGAGCCAAGCGTCTTCCGAAGCGCACGCGCGCCTGGGGCCAGAACTGCATCGGTTTTTCCACAGCTTGAAGGGAACGGGACGTTCATTGGGCTTCGAGCGGATTGCGCTACTGGCCGACCAGGGCGAGACCGCCCTCCATGAGCAGCCTCCCGCAGGCGACGTGGTCGAACGCGTATTTGCCCAGCTCGCCGAAGAGCAGCAGCGGCTGCAGTCGCTGCCGGGGCAGCAGCGGGCGCTGGCGGCGATGAATAGCGTCGAGTTCTCGCCCAAGCCAGTACAAACCCGCAGCAAGCGCCAACGGCTGATCTACCTGTGCGACGACGAGCCGGATCAGGTGGGCCAACTGCTGCACCACCTGCGCTGCTTCGGCCACGAGGTGGTGCATTTCGAAGATACGGACGCCTTTTTTAATGCGGTGATCACCCGGCGTCCCGATGCCATCATCATGGACGTGCAGTTCCCCCAGGGGCATACCGCAGGCACCGAAACGCTCGCCAGTCTCAACAAGCTCACCGGCGAGCGCCTGCCCTCGATCGTGCTTTCTGCCCATGGCGATTTTCACTCTCGGCTGAGCGCCGTGCGGGCGGGCTGCAACGGCTACTTTACAAAGCCGGTGAAACCGCTGGATCTCATGCTGGCAGTGGATGAGCTGACCACTCCCATCGACGACGAGCCGCTGCGTATCTTGATCGTGGACGATGAGCCCGAGGTAGCGGCGTATCATGCCCTGTTGCTGGAACAGGCGGGCATGGCCGTGCAGCAGGTCAACCACCCCGCCGATGCGCTGAATGCCCTGGAGCGCTTTAGCCCCGACCTGCTGCTGGTGGATGTCTATATGCCCGTCTGTTCGGGCGAGGAGCTGGCGAACATCATTCGCCAACAGCCCGAGCACGTGGGTCTGCCGATCATCTATCTCTCGAGCGAAACCGACAGCCAGAAGCAGCTCTCTGCCATGACGGCGGGTGTCGAAGCGTTCATCACCAAACCCGTGGTGCCTGACGAGCTGGTCTCTGCCGTAAAGCTGCGCGCCGAGCGGCTGCGCCTGCTGCGCTCGCTGATGACCCGTGACAGCATGACCGGGCTGTATAACCACAGCACCACCACCGACCTCATCAGCAAAGCGCTGGCCCAGGCCCACCGGGACAACACCCAGCATGCCATGGCCATGATCGATATCGACCACTTCAAAGCAGTGAACGATACTCACGGCCACCTCGCTGGCGACCAGGTCATCATCACCCTGGCGAGACTGTTGAAAACCCGCCTACGCATGTCGGATATCATTGGCCGTTACGGCGGCGAAGAGTTCGTGGTGCTGCTCAAAGGGGTCAGCGACGCGCGCGCCAGCGAGCTGATCGATGCTCTGCGCCACGACTTCGCCCAGGTGGATTTTCATGCAGGCGGCGCGCGCTTTCGCTGCACGTTCAGCGCTGGCGTTAGCAGCTTCCCGACTCACCCCTCCACCGAGTCGCTGCGCTTAAGCGCCGACCAAGCGCTCTACCGCGCCAAGCACCAGGGGCGCAACCAGGTGATCACCAGTACGGAGCAGGACGATGACGGATTCCCGACAGCCTGATCCTGAGGCCGGCGACACGTTTGCCCAGGCGTTCAGCGAGCACAGCGACGATACGGCCATCGTCGACGTGGACGAACCCAGCCAGCAGGTGGTGCTGTTCCAGCTCTCCGGCCAGCCGTTTGCGCTGCCCGGCCATGCGGTGAGTGAAATTCTCAAAGGGGATACGCCGGTCTATTTCGTCCCTGGCCTACCGGACTCCACGGAGGGCGTGATTCACCTGCGAGGCCAGATCGAGTCGCTGATTACGCTACAGCCGCTGCTGGGGCTTCCCACGACCCCAGCCGACGGCATGCTGCTCATCGTGAAGGGCGCGGGCATCCGCAGCGCCGTGCGCATCGACCAGTTGGAGGATGTGTGCGAGCTGCCCGTGAGCGCCTTGAAGACACCTCCCGACACTCTGGCGAGCACGCTGCGCCCCTACGTGAGCGCGCTATGGCAGCCCAGCGATGGGCAGCCCGCCACGGCGTTACTGGACCCCGATGCGCTCTTCCAAGCGTATCAGCAAGGGCTTGGCTAACCGTGGGTAGCGTGACCTGCGTGTGCTTCGACGCCTGTGGCTACCGATGGGCGCTGGAAGCCCGCCATGTCAGACGTATCGACAGCACCCTCTCCTTAGCGCGCCATGCGGCGTTCGAGACGCTGCTATGCGACTCGCCCGGCCAGCCGACCCGCTGGCTTACGCTGGTGGATCGGCAGGGCCCCTGGCAGTTGGGTCTTCCAAGCGATAGCGTACTTTTGCCCTTGCCCAGTGCGGCCCTCCACCCATTGCCGCCTCTCTTGGCCGCACGTGTTCGGCATCCGGCACTGTGCGGCATCGCTGTCGTCGCGCAGTCGCTCACGCTCCTTCTGAACGGTGCGCAACTCAGGCTACCCACCACCTCAGGTTCAGTGGGCGAGCCATAGGCAACGCACCGGGCTGCCTTTTTCCAGCTGGCGATTGGGATCAATCACCGCCAGCGCATCGGCCGCAATGCAGGAAGAGAGCACCGCTGAGTTTTGATCATCAAAGGCATCGGCCTCGATGCCCTCGGGCGTAAAGCGCAGCGCTACCCGCATGTAGTGCTGGCGCGGTCCGGTCTCGGTGGCAAAGGTCGCGGTGGCCGTTAGGCACGGAAGCTCCGCCAGCGCAGGGCAGCCCAGTAGCGCCCCCATCAGCGGGCGTAGAAACAGCCACGCGCCCACGAAGCCTGACACCGGATTACCCGGTAGCCCCACAAACCGCGCTTGGCTGCCATCGTCGCGGGGCAAGCGGCCTAGCGCTAATGGCTTGCCAGGACGAATCGCCAGCTTCCACATATCAAGCTGGCCAAGCGACGCCAGCGCCGCTTTGACGTGGTCCTCCTCCCCGACGCTGACACCGCCAGTGCTCACCACCACATCGGCCTCGGCAGCGGCGTGGTTCAACAGCGCCACGGTCTGGGCGTAGTCATCGGGCACGCTCACCAACTGCACTACCTCGGCGCCGAACGTCTCCAGCAGCCGCTTGAGCATGGGCCGGTTGGAGTTGTACAGCTGGCCCGGTTGTAACGGCGTGCCGGGGTCGACGATCTCATCGCCGGTAGAGAGTAGCGCCACCCGGGGGCGACAGCGTACGTTGACCTCGGTGATGCCCTGCCCCGCTAAATGTCCCAGCGCGGCGGCCTCCAGGCGCTCGCCCGAGTTAAGTAGTAGATCGCCCTGGCGCACATCGCGGCCCTGCAAGCGAACGTTGTCTCCTTCCGGTACGTCCGCGGGAATGAGCGCCTCGCCGTTCTCTTCAGTCACCCGCTCCTGCATCACCACGCAGTCAGCACCAGGGGGGATCTGCCCGCCGGTAAAGATCCGCGCGCAGGTGCCCGCCGCCAATGGCCGTGCCGTACTGCCCGCGGCAATGCGCTGGCTCACCGGCAGCCGCTTACCCGCGTCTACCGCGCACAGCGCATAGCCATCCATCGCACTGTTATCGAACGGCGGCACGTCCAGCGTGGCCGTGACCGGTTCGGCCAGCACGCGGCCAGCGGCGTCGCTCAACGCGACCCGTTCGGCATCGAGCGGCGTCACGTCGGCCAGCAGCGCTTCCAGCGCCGCTTCAATCGGCTGCAGATCAGCCATGCTGCCCCCGCCCGGGAATCACCAGGTTGGCAAAGTTGCAGGGCTTATGGCGGCTATCGAGCTGTTCGGCCAGAATGCCATCCCAACCGGTACGGCACGCACCGGTAGAGCCTGGCAGGCAGAACACCACCGTGGCATTCGCGAAGCCGCCCAACGCGCGGCTCTGAATCGTGGAGCTACCGATCTCATCGCCGCTGAGCTGGCGAAAGCGCTCACCAAAGCCTTCGATACGCTTGTCCAGCAGCACGGCGACCGCTTCGGGGGTGGAGTCGCGCCCGGTAAACCCTGTGCCGCCCGTGGTCAGCACCACCTGCACGCTGGGGTCGGCAATCCACTGAGCGACCACCGCACGGATTTGGTACACGTCATCCGGTACGATGCGCTTATCCGCCAAACGGTGGCCCGCCTCGGTTAGCCGCTGCACCAGCGACTGGCCCGAGCGGTCGGTCTCTTCCGTGCGCGTATCGGAGACGGTCAGCACCGCAATGTTCAGCGCTTCCATAGCATCCATGGCGCTACTCCTTGTGATCGTTGGAGGAGGCGTTGGCCTTTTTCTTGGCTTGGCGCGCGTCGAGGGCGGCCAGCTGTTCCGGTGTCGCCTCGCCCTGGTGATGGGCTTTCCACTCGCTGTAGGGCATGCCGTAGACGTACTCGCGGGCGGCATCCAGATCGAGCGCGGTGCCGCGCTCATCGGCGGCGGTCACCAGCCACTTCGAGAGGCAGTTCCGACAGAAGTCCGCCAGAATCATCAGGTCGATGTTCTGCACGTCTTTATTGTCGTCCAGATGCTTGAGCAAGCGCCGAAAGGCAGCGGCTTCCAGCTCGGTACGAGTGGTGGCATCCAGTTCGTCAAATGTCGCCATGGTGATTCCTCTTTCCCAATTCGTTGAAGTGCAGCATAACAAAAGACACCGCCCGAAGGCGGTGTCGAAGGGCGTTCACGTTCACCTATCTCGATGGCGTGACTCAGCTTGGCTTGGCGGGCGAAGGGGTGCCGCTGTCGCCCGCTTTACGCGCCGCCAGCTCCTCTTCGCTGATGGTTTGATCCTTGACCTCTTCGTACCACAGATTGTGATGCTCTTTGGCCCAGGTTTCATCCACGTAGCCGGTGGTCATGCCTTCCAGCGCGCCTTCCGTGCCCAGCGTGCCGATGTAGATGTGACCCAGCGAAACGGCGGTCAGGCCGAGCGCGCCCACGGCGTGGATGATGTTGGCCCACTGCATGGTGTCGCGGCCCTGGTCGAAGTTGGGGAAGTCGAGCACGAAGCCACTCGCCACCACCAAAATGCCTACCGATGCCAGCAGCCAGTACCAGGCTTTTTCACCACCGTTGCAGAAGCCCGCATCGACGTGGCCTTTGCCGATCATACCGCCGCCTTTCTTGAACCATACCCAGTCGTGCTTTTTGGGAATGTTCTCTTTGATCAGGCTAATCAGCATGATGACCAGCAGCACGCCAAAAATCGGCCCCAAGTAGTTGTGTAACACCTTGGACGCCGCGACCATCCAGCCCCAGACGGCATCGCCGAACAGCGTACGGAACACGAACTTGCCCAGCAGCAGGTTCAGCCCGGTCAGCGCCAGCGTGATGAACAGCGTCGCCACGGTCCAGTGCAGCGCGCGCATTAGCAGCGACCAGCGCAAGAGCTTGCGGCCCGTGCGCGGCTCTTCCAGGTATTTACGGCCAACGATGAAGTAAAACAGCGCAATCATCGCGGCCATGCCGCCGATGGCGATCAAGCCAAACGGCGATACCCAGCGATTGCGCAGTATCCGCCAGGTTTCGCCGCTGGCGTTGATCAGGTTGTAGTTACTCTCGTGCCGGGAGTCACGGTAGTTCGGTCCCGTCTCGCCACTGCGTACTTGGCGCCACTGATCCGCCGTGATGCCGGGGGCGGCGGTGGTCATTTCGCGATCCGGGTCGGCTTGCGCCACGGCCATGTGGGTGACCCCCAAACTCGCAACCAACAGCACCAGCATTAGGCATAGACGCCAGCCACGCTGTAGCCAGCTAGCGGTGCCGCTAGGTGCCCGTGAGGGCACCTTTGTCATGGTCAACGTTGTCATGACACGCCTCCTTACCCTTTGCGGGCAGCATCATAGGCAAGGTTGTCAGTGCTAGCCTGAGGATTGTTTGACCACGCACCATCTTTATGGCCACGGTGTACCACGCGCTGGCGGAAGATATCGGCCACATCCTGCGCATCACCGGCCAGTAGCGCTTTGGTAGAGCACATTTCAGCACACAGCGGCAGTTTGCCTTCCGCGATGCGGTTGGAGCCGTACTTCTGGTACTCCTCTTCCTTGGTTTCGGCGGGGCCACCGGCACAGAAGGTGCACTTGTCCATCTTGCCGCGCTCGCCGAAGGCATCCTGTTGCGGGAACTGCGGCGCGCCGAAGGGGCAGGCGTACAGGCAGTAGCCACAACCGATACACAGGTCTTTATCGTGCAGCACGATGCCGTCGTCGGTTTTGTAGAAGCAGTCGGTGGGACACACCGCCATACACGGGGCGTCGTCACAGTGCATGCAGGCGACGGAAATGGACATTTCGTCCGCTTCGCCGTCGTTCAGGGTCACTACGCGGCGGCGCTGAATGCCCCACTCGACGTCGTTGGCGTTCTTACAAGCGGTGACGCAGCCGTTGCACTCGATGCAGCGCTCGGCGTCACACATAAATTTCATTTGAGCCATGGTGTTCTCCTCTTGCCGGTGCGGGCGTGGCCGCACCGGCATGCTGTCAGGTCAGGTCGTGTTAGCTGGCGCGTTCGATACGGCAGATGGTGCACTTGGTCTCTTGCATCAGTGTCACCGGGTCGTAGCCGTAGGTGGTGGCGGTGTTGGCCGCTTCACCAATCACGTAAGGAACGGTGCCTTCCGGGTAGCGGTCGTGCAGGCTTTCGCCCTGGAACACACCGCCGAAGTGGAACGGCATGAACGCCACTTTACGATCCACGCGGGGCGTGACCAGCGCTTTCACCTTGACCCGACCGCCTTCGGCGCCTTCGACCCATACTTGGTCGCCGTCGCGGATACCAATGTCGTTGGCATCGGCCGGGTTGATCTCGACGAACATCTCCTGCTGCAGCTCAGCCAGCCACGACATGGAGCGCGTCTCTTCACCGCCGCCTTCGTACTCGACCAAGCGACCCGAGGTCAGAATGATCGGGTAGTCCGCGCTGTTGTCACGGTCCTGGATGGTTTTGTACATCGTGGGAAGACGCATGATGGAGTCAAAGTCGTCCCACGTGGGGTAGCGCTCGACCAGATCACGACGGGTGGTGTAGAGCGGCTCACGGTGCTTCGGCACCGCATCCGGGAAGGTCCACACCACGGCGCGGGCTTTGGCGTTACCGTACGGCGCGCAGCCGTGCTCGATGGCCACGCGCTGGATACCGCCGGAGAAGTCGGTCTTCCAGTTCTGGCCTTCGGCCGCCGCTTTCTCTTCAGCGGTGAGATCGTCCCACCAGCCCAAGTCTTTGAGCAGCTGGTCGGTGAACTCGGGGTAACCGTCATCGATATCGCCACCCACAGGAGCGGAGCCTTCCGCCAGCAGGTTCACACCATCGCGCTCGATACCGAAGCGGGCGCGGAAGCCCATGCCGCCTTCCATGACCGGAATACTGGTGTCGTAAAGGTTGGGCGAGCCAGGGTGTTTGAACTCCGGCGTTCCCCAGCAGGGCCACGGCAGACCGTAGTAGTCGCCATCGGCGGGGCCGCCTTGGGCACGCAGGTTTTCGAAGCTGAAGGTGTGCCAGTTTTGTTGGTGCTCTTTCAGGCGCTCCGGGCTTTGACCGGTGTAGCCAACGGTCCACATACCGCTGTTGATTTCACGCAGTACGTCTTCGATCACCGGACGGTTGCCGTCCATTGCGAAGTTCTTCACGAACTCGTTGCCAAAGCCGAGCTTGTTGGCGAACAGGGTCATGATTTCGTGGTCGGGCTTCGATTCGAACAGCGGTTCGATGACCTGATCGCGCCACTGGATCGAGCGGTTGGTGGCGGTGACGCTACCCGAGGTCTCGAACTGCGTGGCAGCAGGCAGCAGGTACACGCCATCGGTGCGGTCGTGCATGACGGCGGCCACGGTGGGATACGGGTCGACGATGACCATCATCTCCAGCTTCTGCATCGCCTTTTGCATTTCGACGCCGCGGGTTTGCGAGTTGACCGCGTGGCCCCAGTAGAACATCGCTTTCAACGCGGTGCGCTGGGAGATGTTTTCGTCCTCTTCCAGCACGCCATCTACCCAACGGGAGACGGTAATACCGCTGGAGTACATGGGTTTGCCGTCAGCGTACTCGGTGTCGTCGAAGCGGCCTTTTAGCCACTCGTAATCCACGTCCCACACTTTGGCCCAGTGCTGCCAAGCGCCTTCTGCTAAGCCGTAGTAACCCGGGAGGGAGTCACAGCCTAGCCCCAAGTCGGTGGCACCCTGTACGTTGTCGTGGCCACGCAGAATGTTGGCACCGCCACCGGATTTACCGATGTTACCCAGCGCCAGTTCCAGAATGCAGTAGGCGCGGGTGTTGTTGTTACCGGTGGTGTGCTGGGTACCGCCCATACACCACACCACGCAGCCAGGACGGTTGTCGGCCAAGCGCTTGGCCACGTCGAACATCTCTGCTTCGGGCACGCCGGTAATGTCTTCGACGACGCTGGGCGGGAACTGGGCGACTTCGGCCCGCACGTCGTCCATGCCGTACACGCGCTGGTTGATGTACTCGCTATCTTCCCAGCCGTTTTCGAAGATGTGCCACAGCAAGCCCCAGATGTAGGCCACGTCAGAGCCAGGGCGAATGCGCACGTACTTGTTGGCTTTCGCCGCCGTACGCGTAAAGCGCGGGTCCGCGACGATGATGTCGCAGTTGTTGCGCTCTTTGGCGATCAAAATGTGCTGCATGGCCACCGGGTGCGCTTCACTGGGGTTGGAGCCAATGAAGAGCATCGATTTGCTGTTATGCATATCGTTGAGCGAGTTGGTCATCGCTCCGTAACCCCAGGTATTCGCAACGCCCGCCACGGTGGTGGAGTGGCAAATACGCGCCTGGTGATCGGTATTGTTGGTGCCCCACATGGAGGCGAGCTTGCGCATCAGGTACGCCTGCTCGTTGTTGAACTTCGCCGAGCCCAGCCAGTAAACGCTGTCGGGGCCGTGGGCGTCGCGCAGCTCGAGCAGCTTGTCGCCGATCTCGTTGACTGCATCGTCCCAGCTCATGCGCTGCCATTCACCCGCGACCAGTTTCATCGGGTATTTCAGGCGGCGAGTGGAGTGGCCGTGCTGACGAAGCGACGCGCCCTTGGCGCAGTGAGCACCACGGTTGATCGGGTGGTCGAAAGCGGGCTCTTGCTTGGTCCAGATACCCTCTTGCACCTCGGCATACACACCGCAGCCCACCGAGCAGTGGGAACAAATGGTGCGCTTGGTTTCCACCGGGGAGTCGAGCACCGGGGTTTTGTCGGCCGCTTCGGTGCGCTGCATCATCGGCGCGCTCATGAAGCCTGCCGCAGCCACACCACCGGTAGCCACGCCCGTGCGCTTCAAGAACTGACGGCGGGAAATACCCAACCCAGTGGTAGCGGGGGTGTTGGTTTTGCGAGTTAGACGCATGGCAAATCTCCTGGCAGTTCGCCGTCAGTCACGCAGCGACGCGTAATAAGCACGAATATGGTCGGTCTCGCGGTAGTTCACCGCCTGCTTGTCGCGCTCAACCGGGCTTTTATCATCCGCCTGTGCCAGCGTGACGTGGCCTACCGCAACGGCTGCGCCCGCAGCGGCGGTGCCTAAACCAACGGTTTTCATAAACCGGCGGCGCTCAGGGTTATGTGACTGGTGCATGGGGTTCTCCTCTTTCATGCCCTTTTTTATGCGTGGCCCGTAGGCCCTGTTGTTCGCTTACCGCTGCGCACGGTCACGTCACGGTGTGGCTTTGCGCGCTGCACCGGCGTCATAGGAAGCAGGCTCCACTATGCGCACCGGTTGATAGGCCGCTTGATCGCTCAAACGTGCCTGTTCGCTCTCCATGAAAGCGCTACCCAACTGCCCCAGCGCTGCATAGAAAGCGGTGTCTACCTTGGCAAGGTCCTCCCAACAGCGGCTGGCCCAAGGGGCAAGATGCCGTTGGAAAAAAGTAAACTGCTCGCCATTTTGTGCCGCGATGAGCATGGCCATCACTTCGCACATCGCCGCCAGGTGGTCTTCTGGATCCCGGGTATGCTCGCTACGCTCGAAACCCAATGCCCGGAGGTCTTGGCGCAGCGCGACCAGCGCGGCTTCCATCAATTCGCCATTGCGGTACCAGGAGGCGTAGGGCACCACGTCGCCCTGAATCACGCCCACGAGGTGGCGAAAATGCGCTCGCTTGAGACTATCGACACTGCTCTCGCCCGCGGCCAGCGACAGCGCCGCCCAGCACTCGGCAATCCGGCTGCCATCTTGCTCGCTGTCCAGGCTTGCCAACCACGTCAGCAGCTCGCTGTCCGGCGCTTGGCGCAGCAGACTGGCGAGCAGCTGGTAGATATCCATACGCAGCGCATCGGTTTCGCTCAATGTCGGCATTGCATCGCTCATCATTACACCTTTAGTTGCGCGTTAGGATCGCGAGCCATGGTTTTCCAGACGTCTTTTACCCGGCAGTCTTCACACATTTCCAAACGCGCCATGGCATCCCCGGCAAAGTAAGGGTGGTTGGCCAGCTTGGCTTTGATGGTAGCCACGGTGCTGGCCGTAGCGAACGGCTTGCCGCAGCCAATGCATTCGAACGCTGCCTCTTCATGGCAAATATGCCGCGTTTCACGGGCCGGTGCGGCGAGGAAGCCCGGGACCAGCGTGATGGCATCCTCGGGGCAGGCCTGTTCGCAAAGGCCGCACTGTACGCAATCGGCTTCCAGGAAACTTAACGCAGGCGCGTTACCACCCGATTTCAGCGCTGGCGTGGGGCAGTTGCTGACACAGGCGTGGCAGAGCGTACAGGCAGCGCTATCAACGTTGATGCCGCCGTACGCCGCGCCTGGTGGCATGGCGTGACGGTCACCGCTGGGCGCCCCCAGCTCGGCCAATCGCGCCAGTACCACGTTCAGGCGGGCGCGCTTGTTAGGCTCGTTGAAGCTCAACGGCGACTCGGTGAGCGGGGTGAGGCTTGGCAGCGCATCGCGCTCGCTCTCGGCCCCAACGGGCAGCAGCTTGATACGCGCCGTGTCGTGGCCCAGTGCGCTGAGTAGCGCATGCGCCTGGGCGATCTGCTGTTCTAAAAACGCGCTGAGCCGATTCGGCATGTCGTCGTGAAGCTGAATGCGCACTTCGGAGGCACCGCTGGCAAGCGCTGTTAGCCACTGATCGTGGCCCGCCGCACCCAGATCTTCCAGGGGCGCATCGATGATGTGGCCGGGCGTGGTAATGCCTGCAGTGCGCTCGGCGTCTAGGGAGTCATGGGTGATGAAGCGCAGCACCGGCACCTCGCCACCGGCGTCCCGGTAAGCGGCGAGCCAAGTGGCTAACGTATCCTGCTGACGGCGGGTTTCCGGTAGGCGAAACTCGATGGCACCGGTCGGGCAGGCGCTGGTACAGCTCCCCACGCCTTGGCACAGAAACGGGTCGATCTCGATGCGCGACTCGATGCGGCCTTGGATGCTAGAAATCGCATCCGCCGGGCAGACGTCGAGGCAGCGGGTGCAGCCGACGTTACCACTGGAAGAGTGGGCACAAAGATCGGTATTGACCTGGAAATAGCGGGGCTTGTCGAACTCGCCGATCAGCTCGGTCACGTTCTCCAGCACGTCGGCACGCTCGGCTTCCTGGCGCTCCCACGCGAGGCGCAGGTAGCCCGGCGGCGGCAGTTCCCAAGAAGCGACGTTAAGTGTTCCCTCCGAAAGGTCTAGCACGACGTCGAACACGTCGCGTTCGATCAATGCTTGCGCCAAATTGAGCGCATCGCCATCGTCTTGGGCCAGAGTGGCACGAAAACCGCCCAAATGCCCTGCAACACGGAGCTGTGCCTGCTGGCGCGTGCTCAGCACTTGTGTGGTGATCGGCTCGCTGGTGGCAGGAAGGTCAACGTCCACATCCGTCGTGAGCAGCGTAAGAGACGCTAAACCGCGCCCCTGCAGCGCACGCGCCGCCTGGCTGACGGACGACGCACGGCCGAACAGCAGCACGTGCCCGCGGCTGTGGTAGGTGACGTTGGCAGGCGTTAAATTCACCGGCCATGAGATACGCCGACGCACCGCTTCACGAGCGGCGGCGTTACGCTGGTCGTCGATCGACGCCAGTTGGATTCGTTGGTTCATGCATTCTCACGGTCAAGAGGTCGTTTTTGTTATTATGGGCGTTTAGATTTTGTCATCTGGCAGATGACTTTCGGCGTTATATCGACATAGCTTCTGGTATCAGCGTATGGCGCAAACAGCATTTATGCCACTTCCATTGGTCGTATCGCTGTCAACGCAAGCCCGCCAAGCTTACCATAACCTGCTGATTCAAAAGGCTAACCGTCTTTTTGACGCTCTCCCTGAGCGTGATCAGAATAATCAGACTGGTCGTCTAGTGAGGCACTTTGTACAAAACTGTCATCACTTGTGCAAGCGCTCCCCTGTCCAGCCCCCTTCTCATTCTCGTCATAGCCTGCGCGTTCTGCGTCGTTTTGCGCGGCCTCGTCCAGCTTATCGAGGGTCTCCTCTGCTTTATTGGCCCAGCGCCGCAGCTTGCCCGCCAGCTCGCTTGCCATGGGCTTCAATTGCTGTGTGTAGTCGGCGTCGTAATCATCCAGACCGTCGCGCACGTTGTAGTTACCGGTAGCCCAGAGCCTGCGCAGGGCGCGACGTCGAAGAGCGGCGCTCACTCCGGGCACCATAAAGGCGCTGAAATCACTGCCTGCAGGCAGGGTGTCCGGGTCGGGCAGCGTGTGGTCCAGGCTGCCGGGGGGCGGTGGCGCGTCGGCCGCTTGCTCCACCGCGGGCGTGGCGTCGTCTGCCTCTGCAGCGAGCGCCTGTGCTTCCAACGGCGGCGCGGCACCTTCCGTGGGTTCGGTGCTCGCCGGCTCGGGATCGTTCTGCTCGATGCCGCGCTTTTTACGCGACCAGCGCTCTAAACGGCTCACTGTGGCTGCTCCTTGGTCGGGGTCTCTTTGCCGCGCCCGGCCCCTTTGCGTTTTTTCTTGCGGGTTTCCACCGGCGCTTCGCCATGACGCGCGAGATAATGCTCTATCCACACTTGAATCGCCATCGGCATCGGTGCCTCCAGCACTTGCTGCTCGCCATCCAGCCAGCCCGCCGCCACATCCTGGCTGGCGGTGATGGCATCGGGCTTCGGGGGCTGCCCGGTAAACCCGGCGCGGACGAACAGGCGTGGCGTTGGCGAGGTGAGATTGAAACGGTAAGCCGCTCGCTCGGTCATGTAGAGCTGCAAGTGGAGTACGCACTCCCCTTGATCCCCGGGCACGAGCTCGGCAATGCGCCACTGGGTCAGCGTGAAACTTCGCACCTGCTTGGGCTCCGCCACTAAGGTAACGCTCAGCGCGCGCAGATTATCACTCATGGGTTTCACCACCTTAGACCTTGAACGGGTAGACAAGTAAGCCTTTTGAGCGCCATCATCGTCAACTCAGACTATTTTACTCAACTATTATGATCTTGTGCGCCGTGTGTGCGTCAGCCACGCCGCGTTTTGGTATCAGTGAGGATTGCGGATGCCCGCCCTTCAGTTAAGCCGAGCCCGCTTACCGGCCACGACCACCATTGATGTCATGGATGCATACGGCGACACCCGCCCTCAGGCCATTGCCGCCGAGCGTGCGCTTACGGTGTACCTCAATAAGCGCGAAATCGTCACTCTGATGACGCTGGGCGACGATCCCGAAGCGCTGGTAGTGGGGTACCTGCGCAATCAGGGGCTATTGAAGAGTGCCGAGGATTTGACCGCCGTCCAGGTGGATTGGGAAGTAGAAGCAGCGGTGATCGTCACTCGCCACCTGCCGGATGACTTGGAAACGCGCCTTAGCACTCGCACCGTCACGACGGGCTGCGGCCAAGGCACGGTGTTTGGTAAACTGTTGGAACAAACGTCCCTCACGGCGCTGCCTGAGACGCCGCTGACCCAATCGACGCTCTATCAACTGTTGACCAATTTGAACACCTACAACGAGACCTACCGCAGCGCGGGCGCGGTACACGGCTGCGCGCTGTGCCACCAAGCTCAGGTGCTGGATTTCGTCGAAGACGTGGGCCGCCACAACGCCGTGGACACACTGGCGGGTCGCCAGTGGCTTAACCAAGCCGATAGCCGTAGCGCCGATATTTTTTACACCACCGGCCGTTTAACGTCTGAAATGGTGCTGAAAGTCGCTCAAATGGGCATTAGCGTACTGGTATCGCGTTCAGGCGTGACACAAAAAGGCGTAGAGCTGGCCGAGCGTTTCGGCGTGATGCTGATCGCCCGTGCGAAGGGGAAAGGCTTCCAAGCCATTAACGCCGCTGGCCGCTTGACGCTGGACGCGATTCCCCCCAAGCCGCCGAGCGCGCGCTCGTCCAAGGAGGCAGGCGTATGATCGCCAAGCACGATCTGACTGGCATGATTCTCGCGGGCGGTGAAGGCCGCCGTATGGGCGGGCGAGATAAGGGCCTGGAGCCCTTTGCAGGCTTGCCGCTGGTAGCGCACACCGTTAAGCGCTTCGATGGCCACGTGCAGGAGTTGATGATTAACGCCAACCGTAATAGCGATGCGTATGCGCTGTTTGCCGACCGTGTGATTGAAGATGCCGAAGGTGGCTTCAAAGGCCCGCTGATGGGTATTTACAGCGGTCTGCGTGCGACTCAAACGCCGTGGCTGCTCGTCGCACCCTGCGACTCCCCTGCGCTGCCCCACGATTTGGTGGCGCGCATGGTCGCAGGTATTACTCACGAGGGTGTCGAGCACGATATCGCCGTGGCGTTTGATGGCGAGCGCCTGCACCCCGTCGTCGCGCTGCTGCGTACGTCGCTGGCCGACGATTTAGCGGCCACCCTGGCCGAAGGCGAGCGTAAAATCGATCGCTGGTACGCTCGCCACGCCTGGTGCCGGGTGAATATGTCGGACTGCCCTGAAGCGTTCGCCAACCTCAATACCGAAGAGGAGAAAGCCCGCTTGGAGCTGGCACTGACAACGCCTTCCCAGGAGACGCCATGAGCCTGTCGTGTTTTGAACTGGGCGAGCAAATGCTCAGCGTCGATGCCGCTCGCGAAGCGCTAATGACGCTGGTTGAGGAACCGGTAGCGGTAGAACAGGTGGCACTAGGCAGCGCCTACGGACGCAGGCTGGCGACTGATATCACTGCGCCTATTAACGTGCCACAGAATACCAATGCGGCGATGGATGGCGTTGCCTTGTCCTGGCCCAAAGAGCCACCCTACACCACACATATTCAGATCGTAGGTGATGCCTTCGCCGGGCAAGCGTTTGAGGGTGAGGTGCCCTCTGGCCAGTGCGTGCGTATCACCACCGGCGCGCCGCTACCCAGCGGCACCGATACGGTGATTATGCGTGAGCAGCTCATTGAGGGTGATGACAGCGTCACCATCGATGCGCCAGAGCGGGTCAGTGTTGGGCAGCACGTTCGCCAAGCCGGAGAAGATATTGCCCAAGGGGCCGTTGCATTGACGGCGGGCACACGCTTGGATGCTGCCAGCATGGGGCTGGTGGCCTCGTTAGGCTATGCCGAGGTCGACGTATACCAGCGCCCTAAGGTCGCGATTTTTTCTACCGGCAACGAAGTCACGCCACCGGGAGAGCCGCTCCCTAGCGCCGGGATCTACGACACCAACCGCTTCACCCTGATGGGCATGCTTAGCGAGCAAGGGGCCGAGGTGGTGGATCTAGGCATTCTGCCCGACGACCCGCGCGCTATTGAGCAAGCGCTTGCGGAAGCAGCGGCGCAGTGTGACTTAGTCATTACCAGCGGCGGCGTGTCTGTGGGCCACGCGGATTACACTCGCGACGCGCTGGAAGCTCTCGGGCGGCTGGCCTTTTGGCGGGTGGCGCTGCGCCCTGGCCGCCCGATGGCCTGCGGCCAGTTGGGCGAGTCGCGCACGCCGTTCGTGGGTCTGCCCGGCAACCCGGTGGCCGTCATGGTGACCTTTAGCCAGTTTGTGGTGCCACTGTTGCAACGGCTGCAAGGCCAGCTCCCGGCTGCGCCAACACGGCTGACAGCGATTGCCCAAACGCCGCTAAAAAGCCGCCTGAATCGCACTGATTTTCTGCGCGGCATTTACACATGCGATGACCAGGGAGTGCTGCATGTACGCAGCACCGGTGCCCAGGGCTCGGGTATTTTGACTTCCATGGTGATGGCCAACTGTTTGATCGAACTTGGCGATGACCAGGCAGACGCACAGCCAGGCGAGGCGGTCTGCATTCAACCGATAACGAGCTGGCAATGACCGAACAACTGATTGACGATTTTGGCCGCCGGGTGCGCTACGTGCGCATCTCCGTAACGGACCGCTGCGACTTCCGCTGCGTGTACTGCATGAGTGAGGAGATGACGTTTCTCCCCCGTGCGCAGGTACTCACGCTGGAAGAGCTCGCCATGGTGGCGCGCGCCTTCACCGAGCTTGGCGTCGAGAAGATCCGCCTGACCGGCGGTGAGCCGCTGGTGCGTAAAGGCATCGAGCAGCTCGTGGACGAGATCGGCGCACTGCCGGGGCTGGACGACTTCACCATGACCACCAACGGCGCCAGCCTGCGCAAGCACGCCAAGCGGCTGTACGAAGGCGGCCTACGTAGGCTCAACATTAGCCTGGACTCCCTCGACCCCGAGCGCTTTAAGCAGCTGACGCGCACCGGCGACTTAGCCAAAGTGATCGACGGTATTCACGCCGCCAAAGAAGCGGGCTTCAAGCGCATCAAGCTGAACGCGGTGATCTTGAAAGGGCGTAACGAAGACGAAGTGCTCGACTTGGTCACCTTTGCCCGCCAGGAGAGCCTCGATATCAGCTTTATCGAGGAGATGCCCCTGGGCGATGTGTCCGACCACTCCCGAGCAGAGACCTTCTACTCCAGCGACGACGTTCAGGCATTGATCGAAACACGCTACCCGCTGACGCCCACGACGGAGAGCACACCAGGGCCGTCGCGCTACTTCAAAATGGCCGACAGCGACAGTCGGGTGGGCTTTATCTCGCCCCACAGCCACAACTTCTGCGATAGCTGCAACCGCGTGCGGGTCACCGTGGAAGGTCGCCTGCTGCTCTGCCTAGGGAATGAGCACTCGGTGGACCTGCGCGCCGTATTGCGCCGCCATCCTGGCGACATGCAGGCGCTCAAAACCGCCATTATTAACGCCCTGCCGCTTAAGCCCGAACGCCACCACTTCACCACCGATGGCGACGTGCAGGTGGTGCGCTTTATGAACATGACCGGAGGTTGACCGTTGGCAGCCGCTTCACGCGTTCCCGTTCACATCGTCACCGGCTTTTTAGGTAGCGGCAAAACCACGCTTATCCACAGCCTGATCGAGCAAAAGCCTGTGGATGAGAAATGGGCCATTCTGGTCAATGAGTTTGGCCAGATCGGCATTGATCAGGCCATGTTCGATACCCGCGATGACGTGGTGGTGAAAGGCCTGCCCGGCGGCTGCTTATGCTGCCAGCTTGCGTTCGTGCTTCAGGCGGCGCTGGTCAATTTATTGGCGCGCAGCAAGCCCGACCGGGTGATTATCGAGCCATCGGGCCTTGGCCATCCGGCGGGGTTATTAGATTTACTGCGCGGTGAGGCGTTTCAAGACGTGGTGGCGGTGCAGGATATCATCGCCACGCTCGACCCTCGCCGATTGGACGAAGCCCGCGTGCGCGAGCACGACACGTTTCAGGACCAGCTCCATATGGCCGATGCCATCGCCATCACCATGGGCGACCAGGCAAGTACGGCGCAGCATCAACGAGCGCAGCAATTTGTCGGCGCGCTATGGCCAACCCCAAAGTGGGTGCATACGGTCGATCAGGGCGGGCTCCCCGTGGCACTGCTATTGGGCAGTAGCCAAACGCGTCAACACGACCAACCCGCGATGCCTGAAGCGCACCGAGCCCTGGCCGCAGCGCCTAGTCTGGAAGGCGCTTTTTTTGATTTTCCGCCGCCTCCCGGCGAGCCGGAGCAACACACTGCAAGTGCCTTGGGTTACACCAGTACGGGCCTGCGTTGGCATCCTACCGAGCGATTCGACCTCGACCATCTCGCCCACTGTGTTGGCGAGCTGCCCGCTACGGCGCGAGTAAAAGGGGTGTTCCACACCACCGACGGCTGGAAGCGGCTCAACCGCGCAGACGGCGCGCTCAGCGTGACGAGCAGCGCCTGGCGGCAGGACTCACGGCTCGAGATCATTACCCCCGACCCCATTGAGCATCAGCCACTTATCGCGTCACTGCATGCGCAGCTGGCCCGTTCATGAGCGGGAGTGCGCTGACACCATCGCCTCGATCTCACCGACCGGGGCCGGACGGCCAAATAGATAGCCCTGAAAGGCGTGGCAGCCGTGGGCCATCAGCCACGCCTGCTGGGCCGGCGCTTCGACGCCTTCGGCAATGATATCCAGGTTCAAGCTCTTCGCGAGGGCAATGGTACTCTCTACGATAGCAGCGTTGGCCTTGCTCTCGAGCACCTGCTGCACGAAGGACTGGTCGATTTTCAGCTGATCCAGCGGCAGCTGCGCCAAGTATGCCAGCGACGAGTAGCCGGTGCCGAAGTCATCCAATGAGAAGCGCACGCCCAGCGCTTTCAAGCTGAGCATCTTATCCCGAGCATCGTCGCGGGCTTCCACGAACAGCGACTCGGTGACTTCGAGCTTGAGCTGGGCCAGCGGCGCTTGGGTGCGCTGAAACACCTGCTCGAGACGGGCCAGAAAGTCCGCTTCACGAAACTGCAGCGGGCTGATATTGACCGAGATCGTCAGCTGGCTGAGCAGCGGGGAAGGTGCCCAGCGGGCAAGCTGCTGGCAGGCCTCTTCCAATACCCATTCGCCCACGTCGTTGATGAGCCCGGTGCTCTCCAGGAGCGGAATAAACTCACCCGGAGAGACCATGCCGCGCTCGGGGTGCTGCCACCGCAGCAGCGCTTCCACACCCGTCAACGTGCCGTGACGATCTACCTGAGGCTGATAGTGGAGCCGCCACTGGTCGTTCTCCAGCGCCTGGCGCAGCTCCGCTTCCAGCTTCACTTTGGCCAGCAGCGATGCCTGCATGGAGGGATCGAAGAAGCGCAGCGCGTGACGACCGCTCATCTTGGCCTGAGAAAGTGCCATATCCACCTGCTGCAGGTAGTCATCGGCACTACGCTGGCTATCCGAGACGATGGTAATGCCCACACTGGCGGTCACCACGGCGCTCTCTTCGCCAATGGCCACGGGTTCATCCAGTGCTGCCAATAGCTTCCGGGCAATGTGTTCCGCCAGCGTCTGAGTCTGACGAGGGCTGCCATCCACACCTTCGATCAACACGGCAAACTCATCGCTGCCCAGCCGGGCCAGGGTATCGGTGTCGCGTAGCATCTGGCCGAATCGACGCGCCACACACTGCAGCAGCTGGTCGCCCGCATGGTGTCCCAGAGTATCGTTCACATGGTTGAAGTTATCGATATCGATCAGCAGGAGCGCACCGCAGCGCTGGTGGCGATTCAGCTCTTTGAGCGCCGTGCCCACACGGTCCATGAACAGCCGCCGGTTGGCAAACCCGGTGAGCGGGTCGTAGAACGCGAGCTGGTGAATCTCCTGCTCGGCAGCCTTACGCTCGCTAATATCGCTCATGGTGGCCACATAGTGGGTCAGTTCGCCCGTCGCACCGTACACCGCGCTGATGGTCAGCCACTCGGGAAACAGCTCGCCGTTCTTGCGCTGATTCCAGATCTCCCCTTCCCAGTTCCCCGTGGCCAATACGCTACGCCATAACCGACGATAAAACGCGGCGTTGTGATGGCCCGAACTAAACATGCGCGGGTTTTTGCCCACCACTTCCTCATCGCTGTAACCGGTAATGCGCTTGAAGGTATCGTTCACTTTCAAAATATTACCCCGCGCGTCGGTCACCATAATGCCCAAGTGCGCCTGAAAGGCGGCGGCAGCAATTTGCAGCTCGACTTCGGCTTGCTTCGCCTCGGTAATATCGCGGGTCACGGATAGGACTCCTTCAACGTGATGAGTATTGCTAGCTAACGGGCTCACCGTCGCGTGAAAATAGCGCTGCTGCTGGCCGAGCATCAGCGGGTACTCGAACGTCGCCACTTGGCCCGAGCGCTGGACTTGATGAAACACGGTGTCGAACGTCGCGGCCAATGCAGCAGGCAGCACTTCTTGGTAGTGACGACCCAGCGCTTGCTGGCTTCCCAACAGCAGTTTGTCTTTCTCGATGGCATGGATAAAGCGAAACCGCCCCTTGCCATCAAAGACGAAAATCAAATCCTGCAGCGAGTTGATCAACGCGTCCAGACGCGCTTCTCGGGATTGCAGCCGATACGACAGCCCCAGCCGGTTCAAGTAGTGGCGCCCACCCCAAGCGCCCAGTAGCACCATGACGGCCATTACCACCGTCAGCACCAGGCCACGCTGACGCCATCCAGCAAGCTGGCGCTGCACATCGACCCCGACCACCACTAGCACGGGATAACGGCCCACCCGCTGCATATGGAACAGGCGCTCGCGCCCGTCCAGCGGCGAGCGGGCGGTAAAGGTTTGTGAGGCTTGCTGGGTGGTCAGCCACTGCTGAGTGGCCGGATCGTCGATCTGCGTTCCCACCACGGCGGGCTTCGCAGGCGCCGGATGACGGGCAATCAGTTTCAAGGTGCCATCTACCAAGCTCATGCTTTCGCCATCGTAAACGCGCATTTGCTGGAGGGCATCCATAAGGGTTTGCGGTACCAAACGCGCGACCACGATGCCTTCGAAGCGGTCGTTCTCACCGCTGATCCGGCGGGCGTGATAAAGATAAAACTGCGCGTCCTCCTCCGACCAGTAGAGCGGGGTCACGAGTTCGCGCTGCTCCCCCTGCTGAAACGAGCGAAAAAAGGCAGTATGGCTGATGTCGATACCGGCATGGCGATTATCACTGCTGCTGATCCACACACGCCCCTGAGCGTTGAGAATGCCCAGCTCGTTAATCAGCGGCATGTAGCGGGTCAAGGCTTCGACGGAGCGCTGGATATCGGCCATCCCTTCGGCACTCTCGAACCCTCGGGTCTCGACATGCTGAGCCAAGGTAAAGAGCGCTTGACCGCTCTGGCCAAAGATCCCTTTCGCCCATTCGGTCATCACATTGGAGCGAGCCGTTGCCCGCGCTTCTGCTGCACGGATCTCCTGCTGGTACTGGCCGGTCAGCAGCCAGCCGAACAGCGACACCATCACGCACAGCGCTACCAGGAAGAGGGCTATGGCGCGACGCTGCAAACGTCGATACCTGGGTAACACGGGCACATCGCGGGCCGTTGAGTCACTGCGAGAAGGAAACATCACACGTCGACCTTATTCAGGCATCCCGCAGGCGCACCTGATACAGTGTAAAAAAGAACAGTGGAAGATACACCACCGCGACATCAAGATGGCATTACTCGATAGTGGCGCGTCGCTTTTTTGATGTATATCAATTTTTAGCAAATCCGTTACCGCAATAAACGCCCTTTTTATCAAGAAGAGGTAGTTATGGCAGCACTGGGCCAAATGAGCGACTACGACATACGCTTGGTACGTATTTTTAAGACGGTGGTGGAGTGTGGGGGGTTTACCGCAGCGGAGACCACGCTAGGCATTAGCCGTTCGGCCATCAGTCAGCACATGAGCGACCTGGAAAGCCGTTTGGGGTTTTCGCTTTGCCAGCGGGGGCGCGGTGGCTTCAACCTGACAGAAGAGGGCAAAGAGATTTACCAAGCCGGGCTGACGCTGCTCACGGCGCTGGAGACGTTCAAAAGCGATGTGAACGCGCTGCATCACACCATCAAAGGCGAGCTGAATATCGGCATTACCGATAACTTGGTCACGCTGCCCGCCATGAACGTGACCCATGCCCTGGCCGCATTGACGGCGCCGAACCACGAGGTCACGGTGCATATTCACATGGAGCCCTCCGACGCGGTGATTCGCGGCGTGATGGATGGCCACCTGCACGTGGGTGTGGTGCCTGCCGTGAACCTGCCCACCAGCCTAGCAACGCGTTTACTCTACGACGAGCCCTCGTACTTGTACTGCTCCTCTGATCACCCGCTGTTCAGCCTGCCCGACGACGCATCGACCTCAGACCACCTTACCCGCTACCCCGCCATCCGACCGCGCTACCCGCTTCCCGATACCGCACGTCAGGCTCATGAAGCCCTCAACCTACAGGCCTCGGCATCCGATCGAGAAGGCGCGGCGTTTCTCATCCTCACCGGGCGCTTCATCGGCTTCCTACCCGAGCATGTGGCTGCGCAGTGGGTAGCGGCAGGCAAAATGCGCGCCCTGCACCCGACCACCCAGCACTACCGTATTCCCTTTGTGTTAGTCACCCGCCACGACCGTCGACCGAATCGCGTGGTGGATGCATTTTTGGGGTTTATTAAACAGCGCGAGCCATAAAGCGTAACGCCCGGCGGAGCGCCGGGCGTTACGGTGTGGGTCAGCCGTTAATAGGATGACGGCCTACTTAACGATCTCACTTGCCGCCAGAGGCACAGGCCCTGCCTGGGGCGACGTCGCGAGCGCTTGGCTGGCGAGGTAATAGACGACTGCTCCCAACGCGGAGCCCGTAAACCAGCCGTAGTCATAAAACCAGTTCATGGTGCCGGTTAGCAGCGAAAGCAGCGTTAACGCAACCGGAACCCCAAAGGCGATAAAACCGGCCATATTGACGGCGGGATAAGCATGGTGGTCCATATACAGGCTCGGCACATCCAAACGCTGCTTTTTAATCAGGAAGTAATCCACCGCCATAATGCCAGCGATAGGACCCAACAGGCTGGAGTAGCCTAATAGCCAGTTGGAGTACATTTGTTCAAGGGAAACGCCGGGGGCGATGACGCCGGCTTTTTGCAACAAGTCATAACCCATCAGCAGCACACCGACCGCACCGGTCATGAGCACGCCACGCGTTTGGTTAATCAACTTCGGCGCAATATTTTGGAAGTCATTCGTTGGCGACACGATATTGGAAGCAGTGTTGGTGGAAATAGTCGCGATGATAATCAGCAGCATGGCCATGATGACCCAGAAGGGGCTATCGATGTAGCCAATCAAACGTACGGGGTCGGCAACCGTTTGCCCTACGAGATTTTCCGACGCAGCGGTAAGCACCACCCCCAACGCAGCAAAGAAAAACATCGTGAGCGGCAGGCCAATAATTTGCCCTACAATTTGATCTTTTTGGCTTTTGGCAAAGCGGCTAAAATCGGGAATGTTCAGAGATAGCGTGGCCCAAAATCCCACCATGGCCGTTAAACCTGCAAAAAAATAGCCGTACACCGAGGCCCCTTCAGGGCGCGACGGCGGCTGTGCCAATAGCTCGGTCATCGACATATTCGGCCATGCCCACATCATAAGCCCAATACCCACGGCTAAGAGCAAAGGAGCCGCCAGCGTCTCCAGCCACTTAATCGACTCCGCGCCCCGGATCACTACATAGAGGTTCATAGCGCCGAAAACAAAAAAGCCAATCACTTCCCCCACGCCCCCTAGGGCTGCCCAGGCGGGAATCAGCTCCGACAACAGCAGGTGAATGGCCAAGCCGCCAAACATGGTTTGAATACCGAACCAGCCGCAGCCCACCAGCGCACGTACTAGGCACGGCACATTCGAGCCCAAAATACCGAAGGATGAGCGCAATACCACCGGAAAAGGAATACCGAACTTAGTACCGGGAAAAGCATTCAGCGTCAGTGGAATCAGTACGATCACGTTGGCTAGCAAGATGGCAAAGAGCGCCTCCCCCACGCTTAAGCCAAAATAAGCGGTTAACACCCCGCCCAGCGTATAGGTGGGTACACAAATCGACATTCCTACCCACAGCGCTGCAATGTTCCACTTGCTCCACGTGCGCTCACTTGCCTGAGTAGGCGCAATATCTTCATTGAAACGAGGACTCGAACGAACATCGTCCTCAACGTGGAGTTCAATCAGCCCCTCTCTGTCTACCATCTGGGTTCTTGAGCCTGTCATTTTATTCTCCTCAGCAGCGACATTGCCGACCGCATTCACGGCTTCAGCTTTTGTTGCAGCAATAAACATGCCTAAACACACCGCATGACAGTTAACTTATTGAGCAAAAAGCTGACTTAATCGACAGATAGGCAGTCACCGCACTCTCACTTATTGTTGTGTTTTTTTGAATGCGACGTAAGACCACTAAAAACCTTAGTTGGTTAAAAAAATAACGCACCAAAAAGATACAAAAAAATCGTTTAAAACCCTATAAAAAAATATCAAACCATTGATTTTTAAAAGTATAAAAAAATCACCAAACATGTGCATGCATTCACCAAATCAGGAAAAACAGGCTTAACAAAAAACAAAAACATATAAAATCAATAACTTGAAAGCACACTCATCATTAGATAAAAAAATCTTGAAAAGTGACCACACAAAGGTCTATGTTCAAAAAGCTGTCAAATATGACAACTTTTAAAAAAACAATAAACACTCGGCTTTATGCCGGTGTCACCACACGCCAAGTGACCGTCATCACACTCATAAATATTAGCGATTAGTGTTTTTAACTTGCCGTGATGCGCTAGCCAATGCGGTGAGCGCGTATGACACGAGAGGGCTTTGTATGCAAAAGATGAAAATCGGCCTGATTCAAATGGGCCTAAAAACCAGTACCGACCTGGAACCCGCCGCTATTCGAGACGCGATGAACGAAGCGCATCTGCCGCTGATAAAACAAGCCGCTGAACAAGGCGTGCAGGTGCTGTGCTTCCAGGAAGTGTTTAATCAACCCTACTTTTGCCCCAGCCAGGACAGCAAATGGTACGCCGCTGCCGAGCGGGTGCCGGAAGGCCCCACCTGCCAGATGATGCAGAAGCTCGCCGCCGAACACCGCATGGTGATCATCGTCCCTATCTATGAAGAGACTGAGACCGGCGTTTACTACAACACGGCAGCGGTATTCGACGCTGACGGTAGCTATCTGGGCAAATACCACAAAACACACATTCCCCAAGTGGCTGGCTTTTGGGAAAAATTCTTCTTTAAGCCGGGCCAATCCAACTGGCCGGTGTTCGATACCGCCTACGGCAAGATCGGCGTGTACATCTGCTACGACCGCCACTTCCCTGAAGGCTGGCGAGCACTGGCCCTTAACGGTGCCGAAGTCATCTTTAACCCCTCCGCGACTGTGGCCGGGCTATCTCAATATTTATGGGAGCTTGAACAACCCGCCTCGGCTGCCGCTAACGGCTGCTTCATCGCTGCCATCAACCGCGTAGGCAGCGAAGCGCCTTGGAATATCGGCGACTTTTACGGCTCCAGCTACATCGTCAACCCACGCGGCAAGATCGAAGCCCAGGCCAGCGAAACCGAAGACGAGCTGCTGGTACACGAGATCGACTTAGACATGGTGCGCGAGGTGCGCAACAACTGGCAGTTCTTCCGTGACCGCCGCCCGGAAACCTACACCCGCTTAACCGACGGCGAATAAGCCCCTCAGTCAATTATCCCAGGAGTGAACCATGAGTTTATTGATCAAGGGCGGCACCGTCGTCACCCACGCCGACACCTACCACGCTGACGTGCTCTGCGTCGATGGAAAAATCCACGCCATTGGCACCGATTTAGACGTGCCGGAAGGCTGCGAGATTGTCGATGCCAGCCACCAATTGGTGATGCCCGGCGGTATCGACCCCCACACCCATATGCAGATGCCGTTTATGGGCGCGGTGGCCAGCGAAGATTTCTACACCGGCACCGCCGCGGCCATGGCAGGGGGTACCACGACCATTATCGACTTTGTGATACCGAGCCCCGGCCAGTCGTTGCTGGAAGCGTTTAACACCTGGCAAGGCTGGGCAGAAAAAGCCGCCACCGATTTCGCCTTCCACGTGGCGATTACTTGGTGGGACGAGAGCGTCAAAGAAGAGATGGGGACGCTGGTGCGGGAGCACGGCGTTAACAGCTTCAAGCACTTTATGGCCTACAAGGGCGCGATCATGGCCACCGACGATATCCTGGTGGAGAGTTTCTCGCGGTGTTTAGAGCTTGGGGCGATCCCCACGGTACACGCGGAAAACGGCGAGCTGGTCTACCACATGCAGCAAAAGCTGCTCGCCCAGGGGATGACCGGGCCAGAAGCGCATCCGCTTTCCCGACCGCCTCAGGTGGAAGGCGAAGCCGCCAGCCGGGCGATTCGTATTGCCAGCACCCTCGGTGCACCGGTTTATTTGGTGCACGTTTCCACCAAGGACGCGGTGGACGAAATCGCCTACGCCCGCCAGCAGGGCCACCCGGTATTTGGCGAGTGCTTAGCGGGCCAACTGGTAATCGACGACAGCGTTTATCAAAACCCGGACTGGGCAACTGCCGCCGCCCACGTCATGAGCCCGCCCTTCCGCCCTAAAGGCCATCAGGAAGCGCTGTGGCACGGCCTTCAATCCGGCAACCTGCAAACCACCGCCACCGACCACTGCTGCTTCTGCGAAGAGCAAAAGGCTGCTGGTAAAGATGACTTCACCAAGATCCCCAACGGCACCGCAGGCGTGGAAGACCGCTTGGCCGTGCTGTGGGACGAAGGCGTGAATACCGGCAAGCTATCGCCCCAAGAGTTTGTCGCGGTCACCTCCACCAACACCGCCAAAATCTTCAACCTCTATCCGCGCAAGGGGGCGATCCAAGTGGGCTCCGATGCTGACATCGTGGTGTGGGACCCGAACGGTACGCGCACGATCTCCGCGAAAACTCACCATCAGAACGTCGACTTCAACATCTTCGAGGGCAAAACGGTGCTCGGCATTGCTCGTCACACCATTAGCCAGGGCAAGTGGACATGGCGTGATGGCGAGCTACATGCCGAACGCGGCGCAGGGCGCTACTTAGAACGCCCCGCCTACCCCGGCGTGTTCGAGCTGCTCGCAAAACGCGCCGAGCTGAATGCACCCGTGGCGGTAACTCGCTAATCCCGGCCCCTACGAAGAACAGAGCAATGGAGAAACGACCGTGACCCATTCACTTGATCATCTGCCCAGCGCAAAAGAGGTCGACACCTATGACCCAGCGACGTTGGCGCATAATTTCAGCGACCTTCACCCGCCGCTGACGCCACGCCAAGCCATCATTGAAAGCCAGCGCTGCCTCTACTGCTTCGACGCGCCCTGCGTCGAGGCTTGCCCGTCGGATATTGATATACCGAGCTTCATCCGCCAAATCAGTGAAAACAACATTAATGGCGCAGCGGAAACCATTCTGGAAGCCAATATCCTTGGCGGCAGCTGTGCCCGCGTATGCCCCACCGAAATTCTCTGCGAGCGTAGCTGCGTGCGTAACCACGACGCGGAATGCCAGCCGGTGCTGATTGGCCTGCTCCAGCGCCACGCCACCGATCATATGCAGTTTGAGAGCCACCCCTTTAAGCGCGCCGCCAGCACTGGCCGACACATCGCCGTGGTGGGTGCCGGGCCTGCGGGACTCTCCTGCGCGCATCGCTTGGCAATGCTGGGCCATCAGGTGACGATTTTTGAGGCCGAACAAAAGCCCGGCGGGCTTAACGAGTACGGTATCGCCCGCTACAAAATGACCGATGACTTTGCCCGTAAAGAAGTCGAGTTCTTACTGGAAGTCGGCGGCATCGACCTTCAGTACGGCCAGCGCCTGGGCGACAACCTTACTCTCGACATCCTGCGCCAGCAGTACGACAGCGTATTCCTGGGTTTGGGGCTGGGGGCCAGCCGTACGCTGGGGCTAACCGGCGAGGATGCACCGGGCCTGATGCCTGCGGTGGACTACATCAAAACCCTGCGCCAGACCGATGATCTGGGCAGCCTGGCCCTGGCCAAGCGCTGCATCGTGATTGGCGCAGGCAATACCGCGATCGATATGGCCACGCAAATGGCGCGACTGGGCGCTGCCGAGGTCACGCTGGTGTATCGCCGTGGCGTTGAGGCGATGTCCGCCACCGACCACGAACAGGAGATCGCCAAGGCCAACGGCGTGCGCATGATCACCTGGGCGCAGCCGGACGAGATTCTGCTGAATGAGCAAGGGCAGGTGGCAGGCATGCGCTTTGCTAACACCCGCGATCAAGAGGGGCGATTAACACCCACCGGCGAATCCTTTGAGATTCCGGCGGATGCCGTTTTCACCGCCATCGGCCAAGGCTTCGCTGGCGAAAGCCTACACGACGCCACTGCCGCGGAGCTTGCCCGCGACGGCGAGCGCATTCACGTCAATGAGATGCTCCAAACCTCTCTGCCCAACGTTTACGCCGGGGGCGACTGTTTGAAATCCGGCCAGGATCTCACCGTACAAGCCGTGCAGCACGGCAAACTGGCGGCCCACGCCATTCATCAAGCGCTCGCCGCCCAGCAGGAGGCCGCATGAACACGACGCCTTTCAACACGCTCTCTTTTCCAGGCAAAAAAAACAGTGGCGACAGCGTCGTCAATGGCGTTGATCTGTCGGTGAATTTTGCCGGTATCAAAGCTCCGAACCCGTTCTGGCTGGCCTCTGCCCCGCCCACCGACAAAGCCTACAACGTCGTGCGCGCCTATGAAGCGGGCTGGGGCGGCGTAGTGTGGAAAACCCTCGGCGAAGAGCCTGCGGCGGTCAACGTCTCCTCCCGCTACTCCGCCCACTACGGCAAGAACCGCGAAGTCATCGGCTTTAACAATATCGAGCTGATTACCGACCGCTCGCTGGAGATCAACCTTAAAGAGATCACCCAGGTGAAGAAGGATTGGCCCGACCGTGCACTAATCGTCTCCATCATGGTGCCTTGCAACGAGGAAGCCTGGGCATATATTTTGCCACTGGTAGAAGCCACCGGTGCAGATGGCATTGAGCTCAACCTGGGCTGCCCTCACGGCATGCCGGAACGCGGCATGGGCGCGGCGGTGGGCCAAAACCCCGACCTGATCGAGAAAGTCACCTACTGGTGTAAGAAGCACTACTCCAAGCCGGTGATCGTCAAACTCACCCCCAACATTACCGATATTCGCGTGGGTGCCCAGGCGGCGCTACGTGGCGGCGCGGATGCGGTCTCGCTAATCAACACCATCAACTCAATCACCAGTATCGACCTGGACAACATGGTCGCCAAACCCACCGTAGGCCATCAGAGCACCCACGGCGGCTACTGCGGCAGCGCCGTCAAACCCATCGCCCTGAACATGGTGGCAGAAATTGCCCGTGACCCAGCCACACCTACGCTACCTATTTCAGGCATCGGCGGGATTTCCACCTGGCGGGATGCGGCGGAATTTATCGCCCTGGGCGCAGGCAGCGTGCAGGTGTGCACCGCTGCCATGCTCAACGGTTTTAGGATTGTAGAGGAGATGAAAGACGGCCTCTCCCGCTGGATGGCGGAAAAAGGCTACGACTCCATCGAGGCGTTTTCCCGCAAGGCGGTGCCACACACCACCGACTGGAAGCATCTGGACATCAACTTCAAGACCATCGCCCACATCGATCAGGATTTGTGTATTGAGTGTGGCCGCTGCTATATCGCCTGCGAAGATACCTCCCACCAGTCGATTGCCAAGCTTACCGAGCAGGACGGCGCCCGCCGCTATGAGGTCATTGAAGAGGAGTGCGTTGGCTGTAACCTCTGCCAGATCACCTGCCCGGTAGAGAACTGCATCACCATGGTGCCGCAAGAGACCGGCAAACCGTTCCTCGCTTGGGACAACGACCCACGCAATCCCTTCCGCGTTGCCTCGTAAACCGTTCTCCCCCATCCAATGCTCGATATGGCACCGCCCTCTTTAGTGAGGGCGGCTGTCATTATGCCTTCAAATAGTGTCACTCATGATCGGCAAAGACTGCCTTAATCCTCATGAATCTTGATCTGATAAAGCACGCAGTAAATCACCGGCAGCACGATAAGGGTGAGCAGTGTGGCCACCCCAAGCCCACCTATCAGCGCGACCGCCATGCTGGCAAAGAAGGCATCACTGATCAGTGGAATCAGCCCTAGCATGGTCGTCAGGGCGGCCATGGATACGGGCCGAACACGGCTAATGGCAGCGCGCACCACGGCGTGATAGCGATCTTTGTGCAGCGGCAGCTGCACATTGATCTCTTCTACCAGAACGATGGCATTCTTAATCACCATCCCGATCAAGCTCAACGTACCCAGCAGCGCCATAAACGAGAAAGGCATTCCCGTTACGAGAAGAGCCGCAACGACCCCGACGATAGTCAGCGGTACCAAAAACCAGATCGCCAGCGGCTGACGGAAGTTGTTAAACAGCACCACCGTAATAATAAACATCATCACCAAGCCAAGCGGCAGCGACGAAAACAGGCCGCTCTGCGCCTCACCGGCGGTCTCAAATTCACCGCCCCACTCCAGCCGGTAACCGGGTGGTAATTCCAGCGCCTCTACCTGAGGCCGCACTTGGGCCAATACGCTTGCTGCCGTCACCCCGCTGAGCGGGTCAGGCTCGCCATATACCGCCAGCATACGCTCGCGGTCGCGGCGCATTATCAGCGGATCAGCGACCTGGGTCGTTACATCGCGCATCACTTGATCCGCCGTAATGTAACGCCCCTGTTCAGCGCTCCATACGTTCAACGATCCTAGGTTGTCGATATCGTTGCGCTGCTCCGGTATCGCTCTGGCAACAATCGGAATCAGGTCGCTGCCGTCACGATAGAGACCCACTTGGCTACCACTGGTACTCAGCGCCAGCGTTGCCGCTAAATTCTCACGCGTAACGCCCAGCCGTCGCGCGGTATCTTCGGCAAAAATAGGCACCACAGCCTGAACGCGGTTACGCCAGTTGGTGCGCACGCTGACCATATTGGACGTATCGCTAAACAGGGCCTCAACTTGATCACCAAGCTGGCGCAACACGGCAGGGTCGCTGCCATAAAGCCTGGCTTCAATCTTGGCTTTGGGCGCGGGCCCCACTTCCAGCGGGGCAATTTTATAGTCGATATCGCTATGATCGCGCTCCAGCACGGCTTCGACATCCGCCATGCGCGCTTGCTGCGTCGCTTTATCATGGGTCTCGACAATTAGCTGTGAGTAGCTGGCAAAGCGGTCTTCCGGCGCATAGGTCAAGGTAAAGCGCTGGGCACCACCGCCGACAACCGTGGTGAGGTGGTGAACGCCTTCCATCTCCATCACCACCTCTTCTAACTCTGCTACCCGCCGCTGGGTTTCCAGGATATCGGTGCCTTCCGGCGTGCGATAATCGACAAAGAAAATGGGCGTATTCGAGGCCGGAAAAAAGGCATTTTTGACTGACCCGAAGCCAAACACGGCGCCCGCCAGTATGGCCATCACCAGGCCAAGCGTTAGCCAACGCAGCCGGATACCGGCCACAATCACACGGCTAAACAGGCGATACACCGCACCTTTGTAAGGATCTTCATCCGTGCTGCTTGGAGCCACATTGCGAAACAGCAGTTTGAAATAGAACGGCGTGAGCGTCAGGGCCGTCAGCCAGCTCAGCAGCAGCGAATAGAGCAACACATAGAACAGCGAGCCGATAAATTCACCGGTGGTATCCGGCGATAGCCCAATCGGTGCAAAGGCAGCCACCGCAATCAGCGTAGCGGCCAACAGTGGCCATGCGTTTTGCCGAACCACCTGATGTGCCGACTCTCGTATGCTTTGGCCACGTTTCAGGCCCACCAGCATGCCTTCCGTCACCACAATGGCGTTATCGACCAGCATGCCCAGCGCGATAATCAGCGCTCCCAGCGAGATTTTCTCCAGCTGCAAGCCGTGGATGCGCATCAGCATAAAAGTGCCAATAATCGTAATCAGCAGAATAAAGCCCATCAGCAGGCCGCTGCGCCAGCCCATAAACAGCATGAGCACCACAATCACAATGGCCACCGCCTGAATTAGGCTAACGAGGAAGCCGGATACCGCCTCATCCACCACGCTCGGCTGGTCATAGACCACATTGAGTTCCATACCTAAGGGGGTACGCGCGTCTAACTCCTCTAGCCGTTGATCAAGGCGGGCACCTACCTCAACAACGTTAACGCCGCTTTCAAACGAGATACCGAGCGAGATGGCAGGCCGCCCCATATCGCGGTAAAGCTGCTGGGGTTGCTCGGTTAAGCCACGAGAAATCTCCGCAATATCGCTCAGCCTGACCAGCTCGCCATTACCTTCACTGACGATTAGCGCACGCAAATCATCAATATTGGCGGAACTACCCGACGGCGTTATTCGGAAACGCTGACCTCCCTGTTTCAAGTGACCCGAGTCCGCTACGGCATTTTGCGTATCCAGCAGTTGCTGAAGAGAACTTAACGGGATGTTTAGCGCACGCAGCTGTTCTCGGTCCACTTCTATAAAAATGCGCTCTTCCCTTACCCCCGCCAGGGATACCTTTTCAACGCCATCTACCAGCGCAAGCTCACGCTTTAGAAACTCGGCATGGCCTTTTAGGTCCGGCATGGCGTAGCCGTCGCCCGTGAGGTTAATCATCAGCCCGAACACATCGCCAAAATCATCGTTAACCCGTGACCGGCTCGCCCCTGGCGGCAAGGCCGCCTGAGCATCCCCCACTTTACGGCGCAATGAATCCCACAGCTGTTGTAGCTCTTCGTTTTGCACCGTGCTTTGCAGCTCAACGGTGATTTGCGAAAACCCATCAGAACTTACCGAGCTGATGCGTTTAATGGCGGGCATTTCTTGAATGGCTTCTTCCAGCGTCGAGGTGACTTCCTGCTCCACCTCTTCGGGCGTGGCACCAGGATATTGGGTCGTGACCAGCGCATTACGAATAGTAAATTCGGGGAACTCCAGCTGCCCCATGCCGGTGAATGCGAGCGATCCACCAATAAGCAGTACCACGGTCATTAAATAGCTCGCGGCCCGGTGGCGTAAGAAGTAGTCAACCATCTTATAGCCCCTGTTCCTTTTCCCATGGCGTGACGCGCATATCCGCGCTGACACGATGGGCACCCGCTGCCACCACGCGATCATTCGCGGCCAGCTCACCGCTTACTTCTAGCCCCTTAGAGGTTAAACGCCCCACTTCGACCGGCACTGCCTCTAAACGATCAGGCGCCTGAAAACGCCACACCACGGCCTGTTCTGGATTCTCACCAAGGTAGCCAATGGCATCAGGCGGCAAATGCCAAACGAGACTTTCGGACGCTGGTAACAGTTGGCCTAAATCAAGCCGCACGGTGGCGCTCATGCCATCCAGCAGCGTGATGTCGTCGGGTTGCGGCAGCCGAAGCGTTACCTCATAAGCAAGGCTTTGCGCGCTGGCCTGGGTGGTATAAGACGCTAGCTGCGCCAAGTAAGGTTTTTCACTATTGCCAAACCGCACCTCAAAGGCCATCGCCGTTTCAAACGGTGTCACCTCGTCATTGCGCGGTATTTGCTGAACAATCTGCTGGGGTAGATGGAAGATCACATCAAGCTGCCCTGGCTGCTGAATCACCGCCACGGTCTCCTGCACCTGAACAATCTGCCGGTTATCGACCGGCACCTGGGCAATGACACCATCATAAGGGGCGCGCAGTTGGGTATTTTCCAGCTGCTCTTCAGCCTGCTCAAAGGTCGCCCGAGCAGCACGCAGCTCCGCTTCTGATTCATCAAACCGCGCCTGGCTGATTGCCCCACGCTCGAGGGTATAACGCATGCGTTCGTGAGTTGCCTGCGCCAAATCTAACCGCGAACGGGCGCTATCTAATTCACTACGCATCGCCCGATCATCAATACGCGCGATTAAGGTGCCTTCTGTTACCCGCTGGCCTGGGCTCACGTTAAGTTCTAACAGCTCGCCTGCCATGCGAAACGAGAGGTTGCTACGCGTGGTGGCTTCAACCCGCGCAGGGAATTGGCGCTGCAGCGAGGCACCTGACGCCTCTAGTGTCATCAGTTTCACCGGCCGAGGAGGCGGTTCATTCTGGCCGGCATAAGCATTACCTGCTGCCAGCAGCAAGGCCAGCAGCGCTGGAAGCAATCGAATCACAGGGTTACGCACAGCAGACTCCTCGGCGGTATTGTCATTACGCAATCATAAGGGTTTCACTGACATTCATAAATGTCAGTGAACGTGTATACTAATCGCCTACTGACGACTTTGCCATTCAGTCATGTCAAATATGGTCATTTTTCTTAGGAGCTGCTATGTCACGCCGCAAAGCCGAGGCTGAACGCACCCGCGAGGCGATTCTAGATGCCGCAGAAATCCAGTTTCTCGCTCAAGGCGTGTCGCGCACCACGCTAGCCCACATTGCGGCAGCAGCTGGCGTAACCCGCGGTGCTATTTACTGGCATTTTGAAGATAAAGCGGCAGTATTCAATGCCCTGCTAGAGCGGGTTCGTGTGCCGCTCGATGAAATTGTTGATGAGGCAGCGCGCCGTTTAGGCCACGCCCCCACACACTGCTTGCAAGCCATTGCTCACAGCGCGCTCAGCGCTATTTGCTATAACCTGCCCTTGCAACGCGCCGCGACCATCGTGCTACACCGCTGCGAAAAGCTAGAGGATGATCACCCGCGTATCAGTATGATCACTCAGCTGTCAGAGTACTCAAAAGCGCGCGTCGAGCAGCTGTTCGAGCAGGCGAAACTTAATGGCCAGCTACGCCGGGGACTTAGCCCTGCCAGTGCCCGACTTCACTTTCATGGCTTCTTAATCGGCATTTGTTTTGACTGGCTACAAGACCCGCTGCAATTTTCATTGGCAGACGAGTACGAGGGTATGGTCGAAACGTTAATGCGGGGATTGTTAGTGGAGAGCACCCCCTAAATCCTACGGGTTCAGGTGAGATAGATGTCTAGCTCACGTGTCTTACTCAATATCGAGTAAATAGCCGTAAAACGCCGTATTGCGCTGCCAGCCCAGCGATTCATATAAGCGCTGGGCGCGCTCATTTTCGACCTGCGTCATCAATACCAAACGCGCGACGCCATGTTCACGGGCAAGCTGGGTGGCGGCTTCCATCAGCGCTCGGCCCGTTCCTTTCTCACGGCACTCTGGCAGCACAAAGAGGTCGTTTAGCGTCCAGCGTGAATTTAAACCCACGGTGGAGACGCCAGGGTAGAGCTGAACGAAGCCTGTTATTGCGCCATCAACGCCTTCGCTCACCAAAATTCGGGAGTCCGCCTGCCCAAAGCGCTGGCGCAAAAAATCACGCGCTGCTGGAGTATCACTTGGCTGTTGATAAAACTGCCGATAGCCATCTAACAGCTCGGTTAAAGCATCGAGATCATGAATCGTGGCAGAGCGAACGTGGGTCATGCGTTATCTCCCTAGTGGGTGTACTAACTCACCGTGGCAATGGAGTGAAAAGGCACTTAGCGTATACGCTGCGTATTTCCTGACGGTTTTCTTATAGTAGTGTATCGTCTTTTGAACGCTTATTAATCCATCTAACAGCAAGGGGACGACGCGTTCCCACTGGGGTTACCGTGGTCCAATCGCTCTCTTCGCATACCGAATCCCGCGCTTCGATATATAAAGCTTGGAGTGTCCATATCTTTACCGCCAGCGGCGTGCTGCTTGGCACGATGGCGCTCCTGGCGCTGGTCGACAATAACCCGGTGGCCTGCCTGCTCTGGCTGGGGGCGGCGATGATGATCGACGGTATTGATGGCACCTTGGCACGCAAATATGAAGTGAAGACCATCCTGCCCCACTTCGATGGATCGACGCTGGATATGGTGATTGATTACCTCACCTGGGCGTTTATTCCTGCGCTGTTTATTTACTACTTCATTGAATTGCCGCCCTATTTAGGGCTGCTATCGGTCTTTATCATTCTACTGTCATCGATGTTTTGTTTCTGTAACGTCGATATGAAAAGCCAGGATAATTACTTCGTGGGCTTTCCTGCCGCCTGGAATATTGCCGCGGCCTATTTTTATATTCTTGATTTACCTCCCTTCGTCACGTTTGCGGCGATCCTCGTCCTGGCGATGCTGACCGTGACGAAAATGAAGTTTTTGCACCCGTTTCGAGTGCGCCTATTTATGCCGCTCAATATCGCTGTGACGCTGCTTTGGTGCGTGTGCGCAACCTCGTTAATCCTCTCAAACTCTGATCATGCCGCCTGGGCACTGTGGGGCTTAGGCGTGACCTCACTTTACTTCGCTGGCATGTGCTTTTGGCGCACGGCTCAAGAGTGGTTCGGCGGGCAGATGGTACGTTAAATGGCCTCCAACTTTATCGCCCCCGACGGCCACCCACGCTGCCAGTGGTGTGGCGGAGCAGCGGAGTTTCTGCCCTACCACGACCACGAGTGGGGCTTTCCCGTTGCCGATGACCAGCGGCTGTTTGAAAAGCTCTGCTTGGAGAGTTTTCAATCAGGCTTGAGCTGGCGAACGATTTTGAACAAGCGTGAGAATTTCCGCGCGGCTTTCCACCACTTCGATTTCCATAAAGTCGCCGGTTTTAACGAAGAGGATGTGCAGCGCTTACTGCAAGATGCGGGCATTATTCGTCATCGCGGTAAGATCGAAGCCACCATCAATAACGCGCGCTGTGCGCAGGAAATGGTGGTTCAAGAAGGCTCTTTAGCGGCGTTTTTCTGGCGCTATGAACCGGACAGCGCTTCTCTGCCTGCCCCACAAACCCAAACCACATCGCCAGAATCTATCGCGCTAGCAAAAGATCTTAAAAAGCGCGGATGGAAGTTTTTTGGCCCGACGACCGCGTTTGCGTTTATGCAGGCCATCGGGCTGATCAATGATCACTCGTTGAACTGCGTCACGCGCGAACGCGTTGAACAGGCGCGCGCAGCGTTTCAGCGGCCTTCTTGAATGAACACCTCGTTGCTCTTACTTCATCGCCAGTGAGGACTCGCGTACCTCGCTGAGCATATCACTCGCTAACTCGCCTACCGTGCGCACCGCTTTCTCCATCGCAGGCGTTAAGGTAAACGCGTAGTTCAACCGCAAGCACTGGCGAAACTTACCCGATGCAGAGAACAGCGCCCCCGGCGCCACATGGATGGCGTGTTGCGCTAAGCGCTCGTTAAGGCGCACGCAGTCGACATCCGCCGGTAGCTCTACCCAGAGTAAAAAGCCCCCTTGCGGGTAGCTAATGCCTGACCCTTTCGGAAAGTAGCGCTGCACCCAGCTAATCATCACATCCCGCTGGCGTTGATACTGGCGGGAAACAGTGCGTAGATGACGCTCAAAATGGCCCTTGGCGACAAACTCCGCCACGGCCAATTGCAGCAACGTGGCAGAAGCGCCGGTGGAGACGTACTTCATATGCAGCGCCTTTTCTCGGTAGCAGCCAGGTGCCAGCCAGCCCACGCGCAGGCCCGGCCCTAAGGTTTTCGAGAAACCGCTACATAGCAGCACGCGCCCGTCGGTATCAAAGGATTTAATCGTGAGCGGCCTGGGTTGGGTGTAGGCCAAATCCCCATAAATATCATCTTCAATAATGGCCACATCAAACCGTTGGGCAAGCTGATAGAGCGCCCGCTTGCGCGCTTCCGGCATGGTGTAGCCCAAGGGGTTGTTATAGGTGGGCGTTACCTGAATAGCGCGAATAGGCCACTGCTCTAGCGCCAGCTCTAACGCTTCCAGGCTGATGCCGGTTTGCGGGTCGGTGGGAATCTCCAGCGCCTTTAAACCGTTGGCTTTCAGTATCTGCATGGTGCCGTAGAAACTGGGCGAATCTACCGCCACCACATCGCCAGGCTGGGTAAGCGTACGCAGCGCAATGGAGAGTGCCTCCTGGCAGCCGGTGGTAATCAACACATCATCCGGATGCAGCAGGCAACCAGACGCCACCGCCAAACGCGCCACCTGTTGGCGCAGTTCAGGGCTGCCGCTGAGTTTGTCGTAATTAAAGCCGTGCAGATCGTTACTACGGTGCAGCCCGGCGAGGATTTTCGACAATGGCTTTAACGACGCCACCTCAAGATTGGGCACACCGCGCCCAAGCAGCAGCCGTTTGTCGTCTCGCTGGGTAGCTACCAGCTCTAGCACTTGGTCCCACTGGGAGACATCCAGCGGGCACTGGGCTGGTCGCGAGACAGAAGGCAGCACGGAGGGAATACGACACGGCAGCACGAAGTAGCCCGACTTTGGCCGCGACTCAATCAGTGCGGCGTCCATCAATTGGCGATACGCTTCTTGCGCCGTTGAGATACTGACGTTCAGCTCTTGGCAGACCGCGCGAATGGAAGGTAGCCGGTCGCCCACGCGATAAATCCCATGCTCGATCCGCTCCCGCAACGTTGCCGCCACCTCTTCATAACGCGTCATCACGCCCACCCCGCTCGGTTCATCTGCCATACAGAAGGCATCTCGTTTCTCCATACAGAGGTATAACACGCCCATCTGTATCGTGAAAATAAAAAAACCTATATCTGTATTGCCACCAACAGGCTGCGTAACCTAAACAGGCACCCCACCGTTCGGAGAGCCGCCATGCCACGCTTCAGCCTCACTCAGCTTCGTTACCAGCTAAGCCACTACCAGCAGCGCCGCCGCAGCCGTCGGCAACTGCTCACGCTAGATGACCACTTACTGAAAGATATTGGCCTCACCCGTGAACAGGCCTACCAGGAGGGAAAACAAACGTTTTGGAAACCAAAGCACCAAGATAAGAGAGCATTAACAACGCAGCGCCGCGATTAAATGCTTAGGACACTAGCGCCCACTAAGCCGTCAGCCCAATGCCTCTTAAAATCACCGAGGTCACCGACTGCACGGCTTTTTCAAACTGTAGGTCGTCCAGCGGTTTGTCGTCGTTCAGCAGTGAAATTTGGTAGTCGAAGTCGGCGTAGTGCTGGGTAGAGGCCCAGATCATATAGAGCAGGTAGGAAGGTTCGACGGGGTTGATTTGCCCGGAATCGACCCATTCGCGGATTTTCGACTCTTTCAGTTTGGCCCATTCATAGAGGTTATCGCGCAGGCGCTCTTTGAGCATCGGGGCACCTTGCATCACTTCGGCGGCCCACACTTTGGAGCCGTGGGCGCGGTTGCGGGAGTGGTTCATCTTGGCGCGTATGTAGGTGGAGAGCACCACTCGAGGGTCGTCGTACAGCTCGAAACAGAGCGCGTCCTGCTTCCATAACTCTAATAGCGCCAGCAATACCTCTTGATAGAGTACTTTCTTAGTGGCGAAATAGTAGTGCACGTTGGACTTTGGCAGGTCGGCTAACTGGGCAATATCGCCCATGGAGGCCCCGGCGTAGCCTTTCTCGGCAAACAGCTGCTCCGCCGCCTGAAGGATCTTTTTGACGTTCGTTTGCCGAATTTCGTCCTGTGTTCTCGCCACGCTGGTATCCCTTTGCAACCCTGACCGCTCATAATACGCACCAAAAAATACACCACCGCCCAGCAATGATGCAGGCGGTGGTGCAGTGAAGATGGCGCAGTTAGCGCATCGCGTCAACGCTGGTTAGTAGGAAACGAGAACTCCGCCCGTGTGGCTTCGCTGACGGAAGGCCAGCGCTGGGAAACCGCCTTGCGGCGCGTGTAGAAGCGAACCGAGTCTGGGCCGTAGGCGTGAAGGTCGCCAAACAGCGAGCGCTTCCAGCCACCAAAGCTGTGGTAGGCCACCGGCACAGGCAGCGGTACGTTCACCCCCACCATGCCCACTTCGATACCGTCGGTGAAGCGGCGGGCGGCTTCGCCATCGCGGGTAAACAGGCAGGTGCCGTTGCCGTATTCGTGGTCGTTAATCAGCTGCATGGCATCGTCCAGGCTGCCGACCCGCACTACGCAGAGCACTGGCCCAAAGATCTCTTCCTGGTAAATGCGCATCTCAGCGGTGACGTTATCGAACAGGCAGCCACCCACAAAGTAGCCCTCCTCATGGCCAGCCACGGTCAGGCCACGGCCATCCGCTACCAGCGAAGCGCCAGCATTCACACCATCTTCAATAAAGCCAAGCACTTTATCGCGATGCTCTGCAGTGACCAGCGGGCCCATATCCAGGCCTTTATCGGTACCCGGGCCTACCTTCAGCTTAGCGATTTTGGGCAGAATGGTTTCCACTAACCGGTCGGCGGTTTCATCACCTACGCACACCGCTACCGAGATCGCCATACAGCGCTCGCCGCAGCTGCCGTAGGCGGCGCCCATCAGGGTATTGGCGGCGTTTTCTAGGTCGGCATCCGGCAGAATCACCGCGTGGTTCTTAGCCCCGCCCAGGGCCTGAACGCGCTTGCCCGCCGCCGAGCCACGGGCATAAATCGCTTCCGCCACGGGTGTGGAACCCACAAACGAAATGGCTTTCACGGCTTTGGCATCTAAGAGTGTTTCCACCGCTTCGCGACCACCGTGAATGACGTTCATCACGCCTTTGGGCAGCCCCGCTTCTTGCAGCAGTTCGGCCACGGCCATGGCGGCCGATGGGTCTTTCTCGGAAGGCTTAAGAATAAAGGTGTTACCGCAGGCAATCGCCATCGGGTACATCCACAGCGGCACCATGGCGGGGAAGTTAAACGGGGTAATGCCCGCGACCACGCCCAGCGGCTGGAAGTTAGACCACGCATCAATGCCCGGCCCCACGTTGTGGGAGTACTCGCCTTTTAACAGTTCCGGCACGCCGCAGGCGTACTCGACGTTCTCGATGCCGCGCTTCAGCTCGCCCATGGCGTCTTCGACCGTTTTGCCATGCTCTTCGCTGACCAGTTGCACGAGACGTTCCGCGTGCTCTTCCAGCAGCTGTTTAAAGCGGTACATCACCTGGGCGCGCTTCGCGGGCGGCGTATCGCGCCAGGCAGGAAAAGCGGCTTGAGCTGCAGCAATGGCACGCTCCACATCCGCCGCGCTGGCATCCGCCACGTGGCGAATCACTTTCCCTGTAGAAGGATTGGTGACATCCAGCGTGCGCTGGCTTTCCACTAGCTCACCGTTAATCAGGTGGGAAACAACACTCATCATGAAACTCCAAAACAGGGTTAGCCAGGGTTACGCCAGTGAATCCAGGGTGGTTGCCACGGCATCGAACAAACGCTCAAGCTCGGCTTCCGTGGTGCCAAACGGAGGGCCGAACTGCAGGGTGTCGCCGCCGTAGCGCACGTAGAAGCCAGCTTCCCACAGCGCCATATGCGCATCGCGGGGGCGAATGGTGGGGTCGCCGCTGCGCGGCGCTAGCTGAAGGGCGCCGGCCAAGCCGTAGTTGCGAATATCGACAATGTGGTTGTGGCCTTTTAAGGCGTGCAGCTTCTGCTCGAATACCGGAGCGATAGCATTCACCTGAGCGGGGAAGTTTTCACGCTCCATCATCTCCAGCGCCGCCAGCCCCGCCGCGCAAGCCACGGGGTGGGCGCTGTAGGTGTAGCCGTGGGGGAATTCAATGGCGTGCTGGGCACCGCCTGCGTGCATAAAGGTGTCGAAAATCTCGCCAGTGGCAATCACCGCCCCCATGGGGATCGCGCCATTGGTGATCTGCTTGGCCACGTTCATGATATCCGGCGTGACGCCAAACGCTTCGGCCCCGGTGGTGGCCCCACTGCGGCCAAAGGCGGTAATCACCTCATCAAAAATCAGCAGAATATCGTGGGCGGTGCAGATCTCCCGCAGCCGATCCAAATAGCCTTTTGGCGGCACAATCACACCCGCCGAGCCCGACATCGGCTCCACAATGACCGCCGCAATGGTAGAGGCATCGTGCAGGGCGATTTGATCCAGCAGCGCATCGGCAAGCTCAGCGCCGGTTTCCGCTTGGCCACGGGTGTACGCATGGCCCGCCTGCAGGGTGTGGGGCAGGTGCGTTACGTCCATCAACTGGCCGTAGTGTTTACGGTTGCCGCCAATGCCGCCCAGGCTGGTGCCGCCAATATTTACCCCGTGGTAGCCCTTGGCGCGGCCGATCATGCGGGTTTTTTCCGGCTTACCTTTTAAACGCCAATACGCCTTGGCCATCTTGACCGAGGTATCGGCAGCTTCAGAACCGGAGTTGGTGAAAAACACGTGATCCAGCCCGGCTGGCGTTAAGCTGGCGATTTTCTCCGCCAGCTTGAACGCCAACGGGTGGGCAATCTGAAAACCGGGGGCAAAATCCAGCGTACCTAGCTGCGCCGCCACGGCTTTTTGGATCTCTTCACGGTTATGGCCCGCCCCGCAGGTCCATAGGCCAGAGAGCGAATCAAACAGCTTGCGCCCCTGGTCATCGATGTAATAACGCCCTTCCGCCCCCGCAATCATGCGCGGGTTGTCGCGGAAATCGCGGTTCGCGCTGAACGGCATCCAGAAATGCTGATTGAGGGCGGTGCCTGATGCAGGCTGCTCAGCCTTTTTTTCCGCTGGCTGTGCGGTCGTTTTACTTTTTAAACCAAACATAGTGTCCAGCTCCGTCGCTATGAGACATGCCCTCAGCATGCGCCACCCACTACGTTTATAAAATTATGCTTTTCTTGAGTTCACGTTAGAGAATCCATACGCAACACAGCGTAAAACGTTGCCTGCTCACCTTGACGTAGCGATTCAAAGCGCCTAATTCTTATATTTATACGAATAAATACAACAAATCAGTGGAACACGCCTAAGTAGCACTCGCACAGACAATGCGCCAAACAGCGCTGTTGTTGCCTGCGTGCACTATGAACACTGCTCACAATTTCAATATAAACAAAGGGCTAACTTGCTATGAAATACTTAACACCCTTAAAGCTATCTATTTATGGCGGCATGCTCTTCAGCTTTTTTATGCTGGAAAGCCCCCTCATTATGCTGGCTAACCGCATAGAACCCATGGTGATGGGGCTCCCTTTTCTGCTGGTGTGGAACTTGTTCTGGTGGTTTGCATTAACGGCGCTGTTTTTGGTGGCTTATTTCACCAATTGGGGCAGCCCCGAACCATCCGCTGTCCAAGCAACTAAACAGCTGTAAAAAAAGGGGTTCACCATGACCGGTAGCTTATTAATTATTGCAGCTTTTATGATAATACCCTTGATGGTGGGGGTTTTATCCGCTCGTCAATCGCAAGAAACCAGCGAGGACTTTTTTGTTCAAGGCCGTGCCATGGGGAGTATCGCGGTCTTCTTCACCGTCGCGGCCACTTGGTGGAGTGCGTTTGCGTTCCTCGGCTCTAATGCCACGTTTTATACCAACGGGCCGGTATTTCTGACGGCGTTAGCCTGGAACCTCCTGTTTGGCTTTATGTATTACTGGATAGGCAAACGGGTTTGGTTTTTAGGTAAACGATTCAATTATTTAACACCTTCAGATTTAATTGGTGATTTTTATAATAGTGAGGCACTGCGCATTACCGTTGCCGCTATTACGCTGATTTTTACCGTACCTTATCTGCAGATCCAGCTCACTGGCGGCGCTTATTTAATCGAGGTCGCATCGGGCGGATTAATTCCTTTCTGGCTCGCCGCCCTGCTGTTTTACTTCATTATTATCATCTACGTATGGATTGGCGGTATCCGCGCTATCGCCTGGACCGACGTTATTTACGGCGCGCTGCTATTCTTCGGCATGCTGTATGCCGGTTACTACATTTCCACCCAAGTAGGTGGCCCCACAGCGCTATTTAGTCAGCTTCAGCAAACCTCTCCTGACCATCTCACCATGCCTGGGCCTAACGGCACGATGGGCTACCCCATGTGGTTCTCGCTGTTTGCTATTACCGCCATTGGTGCCTTTATGGGCCCGCAAATCTGGCTGCGTATGTACTCGGTGAAACACGGCAAGCTGTTTAACTTGATGCCGTTCTTGCTGGGGTTGGCGGCCTTTGCCTATGTAGGCTCGGTGCTGTCTGGCTATTCAGGCGTGCTGCTTGAGCCTAACGTAGCAAATCCTGACCAGATCCTGCCCATTATGCTGATGGAGTATGCGCCTTACCTACTCGCATCACTGATCATGGCAGCCGGTGCTTCAGCCGCTATGTCTACCGCTAACTCGCAGATCCACGCGGTGTCTACCGTGGTGACGATGGATATCTACAAACGCTATGTAAATCGTGACGCAAACCAAGCGCGCATTGTGTATATCGGTCGTTTATCGCTGGTGGGCTTCTCATTGGCCGCTTATATCATGGCGCTTACCGTACCTGGCGTACTGGTCACGATTGGTATTGCAGCACTGGCGGGCACCGCGCAGTTGATCATTCCCACCATAGGGGCTATCACCTGGAAAAAAGCGCACCCCACCGCTGCACTGGCGGGTTTGTGGGCGGGCGTTGCCTGCGTGCTCCTCATGACCTTTGGCCCGCTCAGCGCACCGTTTGGCTACCATGCGGGTATCTGGGGTTTATTGCTGAATGCTGCGCTGTTTGTTGGGCTCAGCCACGCGCTGCATCGACGCGACACAGCGGTCGTGGAACGCTTTACCCAAGCACGCTATGACTATGATGCCGAGTACCACCCAGAGCGCTTACCCGCCTATACGCAAGAAATCACCAATAGCGCTAACCACCAATAAGGAGTGGGTTGATGACTCAAGCCCCTGTTTCAACCTCGCCGCGCCGACCCAAGCTTGCCGAGCTGATTAGCGACGACATTAAGCGCTGGATCGCCGCAGAGTCACTGGGGGAAGGTGACCGGCTGCCCAATGAAAAAGCGCTGATGGAGCTTTACGGTAGCGCTAAGGGCACCGTGCGCGAAGCGCTCAAGATCTTAGAGGTTGAGGGGCTCATCACGTTAAAAACCGGGCCTAAAGGAGGCGCGGTCATTAATCAGCCCAGCATGGAGCCCGCCAGCCGCATGCTGCGTAACTTTCTGCACTTCCAGCAACTGGATGGCAAGCAGGTGTACCAGTTACGCAAACTGCTGGAAGTAGAACTGGCGGCTTCCGTGGTGGGTAAGCTCACCGAGCAGGACTTCCAACATTTGGAAGCCAATATGTCGGCCTGCGCCTGCTGTGCGAGTCATGAAGAGGATCACCGGCACCAACGTTTTCTAGAGCTGGAGTTTCACCAGCTGCTGGCCCGCGCCTGCCCGAATCCATTGCTCGCGTTTATGTGTCAGTTCTTAAACGACATGCTGCGCGATTTGGTGGTGATCAAAAAAGCGTACGTCCCGGAGCGAAAGCAATTCGACCACGCCAATCAGGATTACCACCGCCAGCTAGTGGATGCCTACCGCGCTGAAGATGCCCCGCGTGTGCGACAGATCATGGCCGAGCACATGGCCGATGCTGAACATCACATGAGTGCACTGGAAGCAGAAATGGCGGTACAGATGCTGGTCAGCAACGACTCACCCAATCATCAGAATCACCGTTCCAAGCTGCACGACTTACTAACGGAAAACACATCCGTTTAACTTTGCGAGGAGAGTGAGATGAATACCTACGTTACCCCCATCAAAGAGTCCAACCTACTCACTGACAGCGACCGCCTTTGGGCGTCGCTCATGGAGATGGCCAAGCTAGGGGCCACGCCGAAGGGCGGCGTGAATCGCCAGGCGCTGACCGACTTAGAGCGCCAAGGCCGCGACCTGTTTATTCAGTGGTGTCGTGCTGAAGGTTGTACGATTCGTATTGATAATATTGGCAATATTTTTGCCCGCCGGGAAGGCAGCGACCCCAGCGCCAAAACAGTCATGGCGGGCAGTCACTTAGATACCCAACCCACCGGCGGTAAATACGACGGCTGCTTCGGTGTCATGTCTGGCCTTGAAGTGATTCGCACCCTAAACCAGCACAACATCACCACGCAATCGCCGATTGAAGTGGTCGCGTGGACCAACGAAGAAGGCTGCCGATTTCCCCCTTGTATGATGGGCTCCGGGGTATTCGCCGGTGAGCTGGCGTTTGACGCCATGATGGCGCGCACCGACGCCGATGGTGTCACGGTCAGCGATGCCTTAGATGCTATTCACTATCGCGGCAGTGATGAGGTCTCGCCCAGCGAGATCAAAGCCTATTTTGAGCCACACATTGAGCAAGGCCCCATTCTCGAAGATACCGACACCACCATTGGCGTTGTCATCGGTGGGCTTGGGCAGAAGTGGTTCGACTTAACCCTCATAGGGCTTGAAGCCCATGCAGGCCCCACCCCAATGAATCTTCGTCGGGATGCCATGATGGGGGCCGCAGAAGTTACTCAAGCGCTCAACCGAATTGCCCATGAGCACCAACCCCACGGGCGCGGCACGGTAGGCTGTATGACGCTACACCCAGGTTCGCGCAATGTCATTCCCGGCCAAGTCAAAATGACCCTGGATATGCGCCACTGGGAACCCGACGCCCTGATCGCCATGGGCCAAGCGGTGACGACCGCCGTCGAAGACATTTGCCAACGTCACGGGCTGGAATACGAGCTCACCCCCACCGCAGATTTTGCGCCTGAGCATTTCAATAAAGCATGTGTGGATAGCGTGCGACAAGCCGCTGAAAAGCTGCAGCTGTCACACATGGATATCATCAGCGGAGCCGGGCACGATGCGATGTTTGTTGGCCGTGTCGCCCCCGCTGCCATGATCTTTATTCCCTGCAAAGATGGCATTAGCCATAACGAGATTGAAAGGGCCACCCCCGAGCACGTCCACGCAGGCTGTAACGTTTTACTGCACGCCATGCTCAATGCGGCCGGTGTGAAAAGCGGGGAGTAATCATGGCAGATACCTTTGAAACCCTGACGGCAACTGATGCATTGGCACGTTTCAGCGAGGGCTCGCTTTCGCCGGAAACGCTGGTGGAGGACTGCTTAACGCGTATTGAGCGAGATAACCCTAAGGTGAATGCCTTCACCTGTATTAACGGGGAAGAGGCACGCCGTTTAGCGGCAGAATCCGCTCGACGCTGGCAAGTAGGCTCCCCCTGCGGTCCGCTAGACGGCATTCCAGTGACGATCAAAGATTTAACCCTAACCAAAGGCCTACCTACACGGCTGGGTTCCACCACCACGACTCCGGATGGCCCCTGGGAGGTAGATGCGCCCATTAGCCGTCACCTACGCAATGCCGGGGCCATTGTGGTCGGTAAAACCACCTCGCCTGAATTTGGTTGGAAAGGCGTCACCGATAACCCGCTGCACGGCATCACCCGCAACCCTTGGAACACTGAGCTAACGACAGGAGGGTCATCCGGCGGCGCGGGGGCAGCCGCGGCGCTTAACTTGGGCCTACTTCATCAAGGCAGCGACGCGGGCGGCTCCATTCGTATTCCATGCAGCTTTACCGGCACGTTTGGTATTAAACCCACTTTCGGCTGGGTGCCTCAGTGGCCTGCCAGCACCATGAGTACGCTGTCTCATTTAGGGCCTATGACGCGCACTGCACGTGATAGCGCCCTCATGCTCAGCGTCATGGCCCAGCCCGATGCTCGGGATGGTTACGTTGGGAACCCCACCGGGCCAGACTGGCTCACGCCGCCCCCAGCGAGCCTCAGTGGCTGGCGCATCGCTTTTAGCGCCAATCTTGGCTATGTAGAGGTAGCGCCAGATATTGCCCAGCGAGTTGAGGAAGCCATCGCTTATTTAGAAGCATTGGGGGCCACCGTAAAACGCATTGACCCAGGCTTTAGCGATCCGCTTAAAACGTTTAATACGCTCTGGTTTGCGGGGGCCACGCAGGCACTCGAAAAACTCAACGAACAGCAGCAGGCAGCGCTTGATCCTGGCTTTCTGGAGATTGCACGACGCGGGCAAGACGTATCGCTTTCCGCCTACCTCGCCGCTCGGCGTGAGCGCAGCGAATTGACCGCTCACATGGCCGCCTTTCACGAACGCTATGATTTGCTAGTAACGCCTACGATGCCCATTGCGCCCTTTGCAGCGGGCCACAACGTACCACCGGGCAAACACTATCGAGATTGGATGGATTGGACGCCGTTCAGCTATCCCTTCAACCTGACCCAACAGCCCGCGGCCTCCCTTCCCTGCGGGTTAGACAACCAGGGGCTGCCGGTAGGTTTGCACTTAGTGGCGGGTAAATATCAAGACCTCAAGGTACTGCATGCGGCCCAGTTACTTGAACGCTATTTGCCGCCGCTGACGCCGCCTACAACACCACCTCAAACCCTTCAAACTTAGGCGGGCCAAGGTAGATGCCTTCTGGCGCTTTGGCGTTGGCGTGCGCTTTGCGGAAGGCGTCTGACTTCGTCCAGGCGCGGAAGGCCTCTTCGGATTCCCATACGCTGTGGGAGATAAACACGGTGTGGTCTTCCTGGCTTTCGCCCTGCAGCATTTGAAACTGCTTGAAGCCCGGCACTTCGTCCAGGTGGGAATCGCGGTTGCGCCATACCTCTAGAAAATCCTCTTCGCGGCCCGGGGCAATCCGAAAACGGTTCATGGCGATATACATAGTGGTTCTCCTGTGGGGCGGGTGTGACTCAGTTGGTTACGCAAACAATCGCTTGATGGTAACGTCATCACTGCATCACGAATAGATAAGTGACGAACAGGCGTTACGGCTAATGGCTCAGGCACCCCTTCAGGTCGTTTGGTTCAAACGCGATTTGCGCATTCACGATCACGCACCGCTGGCCAACGCCGCAGCGGCGGGCCCTGTGCTGCCGCTATTCGCCATCGAGCCTGAGCAGTGGCAAGCGCCCGACAGCGCCCTGCGCCACTGGCAGTTTGCCGCCGATTCACTGGTTGATCTTGCCCAAGCGCTCAACACGCTGGGCCTGCCACTATGCCTGTGGCAGGGCGATATAGTGGAGTGCCTGGTCGCGCTCAAAGCCCACTACGGCGAACTGGTGCTGCACTCCCACCAAGAGACTGGCAACGCCTGGAGTTTTGAGCGCGACCAACGCGTTCAAGCGTGGTGCCACGCCCACCAGGTGCCCTGGCAGGAAGCCCGCCAGCAGGGCGTGATTCGCGGGCTGAGTAGCCGCACAGGGCATCAATCCCGTTGGGAAAGCCACTGGGAAACGCTGATGGCCGCCCCCACCTATCCCGCCCCGCCAACAGCGATGGCAGCACCCGGTTGGCAAGCATTTCATCACGTAGACATAGCGCAACTGCCCTCACTCACCTTGGGGTTCGATACCACGCCCTGCCCCCAACGCCAGCGCGGCGGGCGCAGTGAAGGCCGCGCGCTGTGGCTGAGCTTTATTACCCAGCGCGGGCGGCGCTATCGCGGCTCGCTCTCTAAACCGTTACTGGCCTGGGAGTTTGGATCGCGGCTCTCCCCGCACTTGGCCTGGGGCACGCTCTCCATGCGGGAAGTAGTGCAATCCCTGCGCCGCCAGCGGCAAAAGCACGCCGACGACATCGCCTGGGCTCGCTCGCTGCGCGCCTTTACCTCCCGGCTCTACTGGCACTGCCACTTTATTCAGAAGCTGGAGAGCGAACCCAGCATCGAGCATCAAACGCTGCACCCGGCGCTGCGCGGCCTGCGGGAGCGCGACCCGGAACACCCGCATCTGATCGCCTGGAAGCGCGGCCAAACCGGCGTGCCGTTGGTGGATGCCTGCATGCGCAGCCTGACTGCCACCGGCTGGATCAACTTTCGCATGCGCGCCATGCTGCTTTCCCACGCCACCTTTGGCCTGGGGCTGCACTGGTATGAACCAGCATTGCACCTAGCACGGCTGTTTACCGACTTCGAGCCGGGCATTCACTACCCCCAGGTGCAGATGCAGGCAGGCGCTACCGGCACCAACGCCATGCGGGTCTACAACCCGATCAAGCAAGCAGAAGATAACGACCCCACCGGCGAGTTCATCGCCCGCTGGGTGCCGGAACTAGCGCCACTGCCGTTAGAGTGGCGCGCCAAACCCTGGGCGTTGCCGGAAAGCCTGCAAAAACGTTTCGGCTTTCAACCGGGCATCGACTATCCCATCCCAAACGATTTCGAGGCCGAAGCGCGCTACTGGAAGAAGCTGCTCTATGAACTGCGCCGCACGCCGGAGGCTAGAGATGCCAGCCAAGCGATTGTGGAGAAGCTGGCGAGCCAACGTCGACCGCCCGCTCAGCGCGCTAGAAAAGCAAAACCCGACAATCGTCAGCAACTTTCGCTGTTTGACGAGGGCGGGTTGGAGAGCACCTAGCAGTTCTGCTTAATTATGCCTTATTAACTTCTTCGCTAGAAAATGTTGCTTTCTTGAGAAAATAAGGCACATCACCTGAAATATGAAAAGGGCTTTATTTTCTGCCACACTGTTAAGATTTATAGCGCATTACATCAATAATATTATTAGCCCTTACCAACATTACACATCGTTTGAGGAGCAAGCAACGTTTATCTATTCAATTCATAGGGAAGAGCTTTACACTTTTAGCAAGTGCGCCTTTGCAATTACAGTGTAGAAAAAAATTAAACGGGCATTTTGTTTCTACAACTTTTAGTATCCAGTATACATCTTCTCAAATGATGGGCCACCGGAGTCATCTATGCGTGACCGACGAACACAGCCTACCCCAGTGCCGTTTGTCATACCAAAACCTTTCTTCCTCCACTGCAATAGCATTGGCCATGCCTTTGGGTTTGGAAACAAGGTTTGCGAATGCACCAGCGCTTCCTGGTGGCTTTCATATTCAGGCTTACTGACAACTCGATATCGTTTGTACTCTCCCACTTCTCGATCTAGAACTGCGTAATGAAGAACATGCCTTTCGTTAAGACGATTATCTTTACATGCAACATAATCTTCCCTTAACTCTTGACTACTAAATTTTTGGCCGGGAAAAATATTCGCTCTGCCATTCAAAAACTGTAGTTTATTAAGAGCATGTATATCGCTTTCTCGCTTTGTTTTAACAAACCCACAACTCTTAGAAATGGAATAAACATCTGAATCGTAGGCTATAAAAGCAATATTTTCACATAAGGGCAAAATCGCTAATGCTCCAGATGATCCTAACCCAAAGGTTGAACCACGATGCCGAGCATCAGATTTAAACCACCTATTATTAAAAATAGCAGGGTCATCTGATGTAATGAATGGGAATTCGGTTGCATTCTTAATTAAACAAGCTTTTAAATCGTCAATCACTTCCATATTTTCAGCAAAGACACGCATTGCTATTTGCACTGCATCGCGTATTTCTAAATTGAAGGAAGTATCTGCTCCAGCCAGCCCTACAAAATCATTACTCATCTCAACCGCCCGCTTAGAGGCAGCTTCAGTTCGAAGGTACTGCAACAACCAGAAACGCTTGAGAATTAACTCATCTTCTGCTAAAAAATTATTATAGCTTGAGGATCTAATCCTCTTCAAAACGCCAGCATATTTTTGCTCAACAATCTGAATGGCAGCTTCCAACCTCTCATTCTTACCATAGAAATATGAGCTTGAGCACTGATGCTTTACTGCAGCATTCTCGATCATCTCTTCACGATCGATATTAAAAACTCGTATCGCTTTACCTGTTCCATCATGTGTAAATGGTTTCAAGTAGCATCGCGGGACAAAGTGCTGATTCTTATTGGTCGCCAATTAACCACTCCTACCCCAATCAAGAGAGTAACGTCAAAGATATTAGACAGCACGCTCTAACTTTCAAAAAAACCAAATAAGTTTAATCGAAAAACCTGGAATTTAAAATCACCGAAAACTTTCGCTTCTTTTATCTATCAACTTCCAGCCAAATAGATTTCTAAAGCTTTATCTTGTAATACAATTTACCTAGAAAATGCAAATTATTAAACCCAGCTTAGCACACGGCACCGAGAGCAACCGACAATCTCGTCCTTAGACTTTCAACGCCCATAAAAAAACCCACCCACCGCCAACAGCTTACGCTACCTGACGATGGGCGGGCTAAGTACTACCTAAACGCTACTAGCTAAGCGCCTCCAACGACTCCTCAATAATACTCAACCCTTCCTCCAACACCGCAGACGACACCGTCAGCGGCACCAGAATGCGGATGCTGTTGCCGTAGAAGCCGCAGGAAAGAAGGATCAGGCCTTTCTCGCGGGCTTTGGCGCAGAGTGCGCCGGTCATCTGCGGGTCGGGCTTGCCGTCGCTGTTGAGCAGTTCGAACGCGGCCATAGCGCCAAGCTGGCGGCCGTGGGCGACGGCGGGGAAGCGCTCTTCCCATACCGCGAAGCGTTCGGCCAGCATTTTGCCCATCTGCTCGCTGCGGGCCAGGATGTTCTCTTCTTCGATGGCTTCGATCACCGCCAGGGCCGCCGCGCAGGAGAGCGGGTTGCCGCTGTAGGTGCCGCCTAGGGAGTTGGGGCCGGAGGCGTCCATTACCTTGGCGGTGCCGACCACGGCAGAGAGCGGCATGCCATTGGCGAGGCTCTTGGCGGTGGTGAGAATGTCCGCTTCGATGCCGCTATGCTCCAGTGCAAACAGCTTGCCGGTACGGGCAAAGCCGGACTGCACTTCGTCGGCAATTAGCAGAATGCCGTGTTCGTCACACAGGGCGCGCAGGGCTTTCAGGTAGTCCGGGGAGGCGATGTAGAAGCCGCCCTCGCCCTGTACCGGTTCAATCACGATGGCCGCTGTGCGGTGCGGGGCGATATCGGTTTTGAACAGCGTGCGAATGGTGTTCAGCGAGGCTTCTTCACTAATGCCGTGCAGCGGGTTGGGGAACGGTGCACGGAACACGTCGCCCGGCATGGGGCCGAAGTCGTTCTTGTAGGGCAGCACCTTGCCGGTCATCGCCAGGGTCATCATGGTGCGGCCGTGGAAGGCACCGTCGAACGTGATGATGCCGGTGCGGCCAGTGGCGGCGCGGGCGATCTTCACGGCGTTTTCTAGAGCTTCGGCACCGGTGTTCACCAGCATCGCTTTGCGCTCGGGGCCACGCACCGGGGTGAGTTCGCAGAGCTTTTGGCACAGCTGCACGTAGGGCGCGTAGGAAATGACCGCGGCGCTGGTGTGCATGACTTTCTTGAGCTGCGCTTCGACCGCCGCGACGATTTTCGGGTGGCGGTGGCCCAGGTTGAGCACGCCAATGCCGCCCGCGAAGTCGATCCAGCGTTTGCCGTCGGCGTCCCACAGTTCGGCGTTTTCGGCGCGCTCGGCAAACTGGGTGGTCTGCGTGGCGGCACCGTTGGCCACGAAGCGGTTTTTCAGGTCGTTCAATTCTTGGTTAGTCATCATCGTTCTCTTTACAGGCCGCCTACGCAGACGTACTTCAGTTCGGTAAATTCATCGAGGCCATGGTGGGAACCTTCGCGGCCCAACCCGGACTCTTTCACGCCGCCAAACGGCGCAAGCTCGGTAGAGATCAAGCCTTCGTTGACGCCCACCATACCGTACTCCAACTGCTCCATGGTGCGCCAGATGCGGCGGTAATCCGTGGCATAGAAGTAGGCGGCTAGGCCAAATGGGGTGTCGTTGGCCATGGCGATGGCTTCTTCATCGCGCTGGAAGCGGAACACCGGCGCGACCGGGCCGAAAGTCTCTTCATCGGCGACGGCCATCTGTGTGGTCACATCCGCCAGCACCGTAGGGGTAAAGAAGCGTTCGCCCGCCGCGTGGGGCTGGCCGCCGCACAGCAGGCGCGCGCCTTTATTCACTGCGTCATCGACGTGGCGCTGCACTTTATCCACGGCGGCTTGGTTGATCAGCGGGCCGATGATGCTGCCGTCGGCTAGGCCGTCGCCTACCTTCAGCGCGTTCACGCGCTCGGTGAGCTTGGCGACGAACGCATCGTAAATGCCGTCCTGCACCAGGAAGCGGTTGGTGCATACACAGGTTTGCCCGGCGTTGCGGAACTTGGAGGCGATGGCACCGTTCACGGCGGCGTCCACATCAGCGTCGTCAAACACGATGAACGGCGCGTTGCCGCCCAGTTCCATGGCGGTTTTCTTCACCGTGCTGGCGCACTGGGCCAGCAGGTGTTTGCCCACCGGGGTAGAACCGGTAAACGACACCTTGCGCACCCGAGGGTCGGTGGTAAGCACCTCGCCCACAGCGGCGGGTTTGGAAGCAGTAACCACATTGATAGTGCCTGCGGGCAGGCCCGCTTCCAGCGCTAAATAAGCGGCGGCCAGGGCGGTCAGCGGCGTGGCTTCGGCGGGTTTGATGACCACGGTGCAGCCAGCGGCCAGGGCCGGGGCGCACTTGCGGGTAATCATCGCCAGCGGGAAGTTCCACGGGGTAATCGCCGCGACCACGCCCACCGGCTCGCGCAGTACCAGCAGGCGCTTGTCCGCGCCGTGGCTGGGCAGGGTTTCCCCGGCCATGCGCTTGGCTTCTTCGGCGAAGAATTCGATGAACGAAGCGCCGTAGGTCACTTCGCCTTTGGCTTCCGCCAGCGGCTTGCCCTGCTCTAGGGTCATCAGGCGGGCTAGGTCGTCGGCGTGCTCATTGATCAGCTCAAACCAGCGGCGCAGCAGCGCGGAGCGCTGTTTCACCGGGGTGGCGCGCCACGCGGCACCGGCTTCGTAAGCGGCAGCCACGGCGTCGCGTGTGTCGTCGGCGCTTAAATCCGCCACGTGGGCAATGGTTTCGCCGGTGGCGGGGTTATCGACGGCAAAGGTCTGCTGGCCTTTGCGCCACTGCCCACCCACCAGGGCCGGTACGGCATCGTGCAACCACTGTTCTATAAAGCTCATAGCGTGCTCTTTTAAAGTGTTGGAACGGCTTACAGGTCAGCCATCATGTGTTGGTCGCTGTAGGCGCGGCCGTAGGTGCGCAGGGCGTGGATGTACAGCCCCACCCCTAGCAGCGACCAGCCCGCGAAAATGCTCCACTCAGCGCCGCTCAGTGCCGCCGGGCTACCGGGCAGGTAAAGGCAGGCCATACCGAAGGAGAGCACAACCGCCAAGGTGCCGCACAGCTTGCCGTGGCGAATGCGGAACGGACGCGGCATATCCGGCTCACGAACCCGAAGCACCACAAAGGAGATGGCCACAAACAGGTAGGCAATCACGATGCCCAGGCCACCGGCGTTGACGATCCACACCAGCGCGGGGCG